>Ga0160490_100026_pt1 | contig 286944 bp, 247 predicted proteins | sample DIDnMG_7_FD_108210 | JGI IMG/M metagenome (GOLD analysis project Ga0160490, IMG submission 108210) | Enriched soil microbial communities from UW Madison campus, WI, USA - DID2934_E24_Lignin MG | ecosystem: Environmental > Terrestrial > Soil > Unclassified | place: USA: Madison, Wisconsin... | reverse complement strand
TTATCGTCTTGCGACGTTAAGAATCCATGTCACTTTGAGTGCCCACACAGATTGTCTGATAAATTGTTAAAGAGCAGTGCAACGCGGCTTTCGCTCACCGTTGCGAGGTGGCGTATATTACGCCTTCCTCTTTCAGAGTCAAGCGATTATTTTCGCTTTTCTCTGCTGACCCGGCGGCTTGTTTGCCGTTGTTCCGTGTCAGTGGAGGCGCATTATAGGCAGTTCTTCTGGGCTGGCAAGTATAAAGTGAAAATTATTTACTGACCGCTCACTTTCCAGGCAATTCCGCATCCGGACCTCTATTCTTGCCTGGTTTTTAAACAAAAACGAGCCCCTGGGGGCTCGTTTTTGCCTTTTTGTGACTTACTGCACTGCCACAATCTGGTCGTCTTTTTTCACCAGCTGTATCGTTTTGCCCGGGATCAGCTTCCCGGAAAGGATTTGCTGAGCCAGCGGGTTTTCGATCTGTTGCTGAATCGCGCGTTTAAGAGGACGAGCGCCGTACACCGGATCGTACCCATTTGCACTCAGCAGCTGCAGCGCGTCATCTGCAATCTGCATTTCATACCCGCGCTCTTCCAGACGTTTATACAGACGCTGCAGCTGAATACGGGCAATAGACGCAATGTGTTTTTCACCCAACGGATGGAAGACCACCACTTCATCGATACGGTTGATGAACTCAGGACGGAAGCTGTGGCTAACCACGCCCAGCACCAGATCCTTCATATGACCGTAATCCAGTTCGCCAAAGCGTTCCTGAATCAGATCGGAACCAAGGTTCGAGGTCATAATGACGACCGTATTACGGAAATCGACCGTTCTCCCCTGCCCGTCAGTCAGGCGGCCATCATCCAGCACCTGCAGCAAGATGTTGAACACATCCGGATGCGCCTTCTCCACTTCATCCAGCAGAATGACGGAATACGGACGACGGCGAACCGCTTCTGTCAGATACCCGCCCTCTTCATAGCCGACATAGCCCGGAGGTGCCCCCACGAGACGCGACACGGAATGTTTTTCCATAAACTCGGACATGTCGATGCGCACCATCGCATCATCACTGTCGAACATGAAGTTTGCCAGCGCCTTACACAGCTCCGTTTTCCCGACACCGGTCGGCCCCAGGAACAGGAAGGAGCCAATCGGGCGGTTAGGATCGGACAAACCCGCACGGCTACGACGAATGGCGTTTGATACTGCTTCCACCGCTTCATCCTGGCCAATCACGCGATGATGGAGGTCATCCTCCATACGCAGCAATTTGTCGCGCTCACTCTCCATCATTCTGGCGACCGGGATCCCGGTCCAGCGCGCCAGTACCTCAGCAATCTCTGCTTCCGTCACTTTATTACGTAACAGACGCATGGTTTTGCCTTCAGCCTGAGTTGCCGCCGCCAGCTGTTTTTCCAGTTCCGGAATTTTGCCGTACTGCAGCTCAGACATTTGCGCCAGATCGCCCACGCGACGCGCCTGCTCAATGGCAATCTTCGCCTGCTCCAGCTCGGCTTTAATAGTCTGGGTGCCGGAAAGGGAGGCTTTCTCCGCTTTCCACTCCTCTTCCAGGCCGGAATATTGCCGTTCTTTATCAGCAAGTTCTTCATTAAGCATATCCAGCCGCTTCTTACTCGCTTCATCCGACTCTTTTTTCAGCGCCTGCTGTTCAAGCTTGAGCTGAATGATTCGGCGATCGAGCCTGTCGAGCTCTTCCGGTTTTGAGTCAATCTGCATACGAATGCTGGAAGCCGCTTCGTCGATAAGATCGATCGCTTTGTCCGGCAACTGCCGATCGGCAATATAACGATGCGACAGTGTCGCTGCCGCCACGATAGCCGGGTCGGTGATCTGCACGTGGTGGTGCAGCTCATAACGTTCTTTCAGACCACGCAGAATGGCGATGGTATCTTCCACGGTCGGTTCAGCCACAAATACTTTCTGGAAGCGGCGTTCCAGTGCGGCATCTTTTTCAATGTACTGACGATACTCATCAAGCGTGGTGGCACCCACGCAGTGCAGCTCACCACGTGCCAGCGCTGGTTTCAGCATGTTGCCGGCATCCATGGCGCCATCCGCTTTACCGGCACCCACCATGGTGTGCAGCTCATCAATAAACAGGATGACGTTGCCTTCCTGTTTCGCCAGATCGTTGAGCACGCCTTTTAAGCGCTCTTCGAATTCACCGCGGTATTTTGCCCCCGCCACCAGCGCGCCCATATCCAGCGCGAGTACGCGACGGCCTTTCAAACCTTCCGGGACTTCGCCATTAACGATGCGCTGCGCCAAGCCTTCGACAATGGCGGTTTTACCGACACCCGGCTCCCCGATCAGTACCGGGTTATTTTTGGTCCGGCGCTGCAGAACCTGAATCGTACGGCGGATCTCTTCGTCACGGCCAATGACCGGGTCAAGTTTGCCCTGCTCGGCACGCTCGGTCAGGTCGACCGTATATTTTTTCAATGCCTGACGCTGGTCTTCGGCACCCTGATCGTTCACGCTTTCCCCTCCGCGCATCTGTGCAATCGCCTGCGTCACGTTGGCGGTGGTTGCACCGGCCGTTTTCAGCAGGTCGGTCAATGTGCCGCGTGATTCAAGCGCCGCCAGAACAAAAAGCTCTGATGAAATAAAGTTGTCGCCGCGTTTCTGCGCCAGTTTGTCGCAAAGGTTTAATACGCGAACCAGATCCTGGGACGGCTGTACATCCCCGCCCGTGCCCTCTACCTGAGGCAGACGGCTCAAGGCCTGATCGATGGCGGTACGTAACTGGCCCGCATTAATGCCGGCAGACGTAAGTAAAGGACGAACCGATCCCCCTTCCTGATTCAGTAAGGCGCTCATGAGATGAAGAGGTTCGATAAATTGGTTGTCGTGCCCCAGTGCGAGTGACTGGGCATCAGCGAGAGCAAGCTGGAATTTATTAGTAAGACGATCCAGACGCATAACTCCTCCCATAACAGGTCAAAATTGCTACTGGAGATTAAATGAGGTCATCCCTCAATTATTCAAGGTGAATGACCTGAATTATGCGAAAAGAAAACGGCGCGTGCCGGATCGTCTTGATTCTATAGGTTATATCAGCCAGATGAAACTTGCCATACGCCCGGTGGTCTTGTCGCGGCGATAAGAAAAGAAATCATCCTTCTCGGTGAAGGTACAGCGATCGCCGCCATAGATCTGGCTGATGCCGAGATGGGCCAGGCGTTGACGGGCAAGCTGATAGATATCCGCCATGTACTTCTCCCCCGCCGGGCGAAAAGCACTCTCTGCCTGCGGATCGTGCGCCATAAAGGCCTCACGCACTTCGGGACCCACTTCAAAAGCCTGTGGACCAATCGCCGGGCCGAGCCACGCGAGAATGTTATCCGCGCTATCCGCAAAGCAGGCAACGGTCTCTTCCAGCACGCCGGCACATAATCCGCGCCAGCCAGCATGGGCGGCGGCCACTTCGGTGCCCGCACGGTTGCAGAAAAGTACCGGCAGGCAGTCGGCGGTCATAACGGCGCAGACTGTGCCCGGAGTATTGCTGTAAGAGGCATCGGCGCGTTTCGAGGCATAGGGTTCCCCGGTAAGACTGAGTACAGCCGTACCATGAACCTGCTCAAGCCAGACCGGTTTCGACGGCAGCTGACCGGCTGCAAACAACCGCTTACGATTCTCTTCAACATGGTTGAGATCGTCGCCACAATGCGCACCCAGGTTTAACGACTCCCAGGCCCCCTCACTCACGCCACCTGTACGGGTGGAACTGCAGGCCGCCACGCCTTCTGGCGCTGGCCACTCCGGGACAATCAGTTTGGTCATAACCAGTCCACGTCGTCCTTATGCTCTTCGAAGTCGGCGCGCATGGCGTCGATAAGATCCACCATATCCTGAGGGATTGGCGCATGCCACTCCATCTCGATGCCGGTGATCGGATGATAGAGACGCAGCATGGTCGCATGCAGAGCCTGACGATCAAATTTACGCAGCATGGCGATAAATTCCTCGGATGCCCCTTTAGGCGGACGCGGACGGCCACCGTACAGCTGATCGCCCACCAGCGGATGGGTGATATGCGACATATGCACACGGATCTGATGAGTACGGCCGGTTTCCAGACGCAGACGCAGACGCGTATGGATGCGGAAATGTTCCATGATGCGATAGTGCGTGACCGCAGGTTTGCCCATAGGATGAACGGACATATGGGTACGCTTGGTCGGATGGCGGCTGATAGGCTGTTCTACCGTACCACCGGAAGTCATGTGGCCAATCGCTACCGCTTCGTACTCACGGGTGATTTCACGCAGCTGCAGTGACTCAACCAGACGCGTTTGCGCCGGAATGGTCTTCGCGACGACCATCAGGCCGGTAGTGTCTTTATCCAGACGGTGAACGATCCCCGCACGCGGTACGTCAACGATCGGCGGATAGTAGTGCAGCAGTGCATTCAGCACTGTGCCATCAGGGTTACCTGCACCAGGGTGGACAACAAAGTCACGTGGCTTGTTGATCACCAGAATGTCGTCATCTTCGTAGACGATATTCAGCGGGATATCCTGAGGTTCGAAACGGACTTCTTCTTCGATGTCAGCATTGATGGCGACCACTTCCCCACCCAACACTTTCTCTTTTGGCTTGTCCCAGATCTTGCCGTTTACCAGCACGCGCTGGTCAAGAATCCATTCTTTTATGCGTGAACGCGAATAATCAGGGAACATTTCGGCCAAAGCCTGATCTAAGCGTTGTCCGAGCTGTTTTTCGGAGACTGTTGCGGTGAGTTCTACTCGTTGTGCCATAGACTGCTTCTTCGTTTAACGTTGGGTTTTACGGCTTTGCCGTTTAATATAGTGTGCTATTGTAGCTGGTCTTAATCGGGAGCAGGAAAGAGATTCTCCCGGACAAACATTTGAGGAAAGTCAAAACGTCATGACGCGCATGAAATATCTGGTGGCAGCGGCCACGTTGAGCCTGGCTTTGGTGGGCTGCTCCGGTTCGAATGAACAGGTCCCTGACAATCCGCCGAATGAAATCTATGCGACTGCTCAGCAAAAGCTCCAGGACGGTAACTGGAAACAGGCGATAACGCAACTGGAAGCGCTGGATAATCGTTATCCATTTGGCCCGTATTCCCAGCAGGTACAGTTGGATCTGATCTACGCCTACTATAAAAATGCCGATCTGCCACTGGCCCAGGCGACGATCGATCGCTTCATGCGTCTGAATCCAACTCACCCTAATATTGATTACGTCATGTATATGCGCGGCCTGACCAACATGGCGCTGGATGACAGTGCGCTGCAGGGTTTCTTTGGTGTTGACCGTTCAGACCGTGACCCTCAGCACGCCCGTGATGCGTTCAATGACTTCTCCAAACTGGTACGCGGCTATCCGAACAGCCAGTACGTGACGGATGCCAGCAAACGTCTGGTGTTCCTGAAAGACCGTCTGGCGAAATACGAATACTCTGTTGCGGAATACTATACCCGCCGCGGTGCATACGTTGCCGTTGTGAACCGTGTTGAAGGCATGCTGCGTGATTATCCTGATACCCAGGCAACACGCGATGGCCTGAAGCTGATGGAAAATGCCTATCGCGAGCTGCAGATGACATCTCAGGCTGACAAAGTCGCGAAGATCATTGCCGCTAACAGCAGCAGCTCCTGATCCTTCAGTAAGATGCAAAACGGCAGCCCCAGGGCTGCCGTTTTTTTATGCGTTTTCAGACTAAGCTGAAGCGGTTTAGCCCGCACCAATCCTATCAACTATGGCCGCAATTTCTTCCGGCGACAAGGTAAAAGTTACTTCTTCCTGTCCTGCCTCACAAAAAGAATCCGTTGACAAAAATGGACATTAAAATGTGATTTAGATCACACAAATTGACATTAAGAACGGTATGCTGGAATCACCAAGACGGGAAAGACAAGAGGTAAAATTTATGACAATGAACATTACCAGTAAACAAATGGAAATTACTCCGGCAATCCGCCAGCACGTCGCAGACCGTCTCGCCAAACTGGATAAATGGCAAACACACTTGATCAACCCGCATATCATTCTCTCTAAGGAGCCACAGGGTTTCATCGCTGACGCAACTATCAATACTCCAAACGGCCATCTGGTCGCCAGCGCGAAACATGAGGATATGTACACCGCCATCAACGATTTGATTAACAAGCTGGAACGGCAGCTCAATAAAGTGCAACACAAAGGTGAAGCCCGTCGCGCCACAACATCGGTGAAAGACGCCAGCTTCGCAGAAGAAGTTGAAGCTGAAGATGAATAATCCTTTACATTGAGTCTATCGCCAACGCGCCTTCGGGCGCGTTTTTTGTTTTTTATTGACAGGGTGAAAACAGTACAGGTACTTTAAGTCTGTCTTCTGAAGGAATCATCCATGACCGTTAAACCGTTTTTCTTCGCATTCTTTTTTACCTTCCCCTGATTGGGAGGCGTTTCGTCGTGTGATAAAGAATGCGAAGACGAACAACAAGGCCTCCCACACCGGGGGGCCTTTTTTATTGATAACGATAATATGATTAAGGCAACGCTATGACACCGGAAAACCCGTTACTGGCTCTGCGCGACAAGATCAGCGCTCTGGATGAAAAATTGCTTTCGCTGCTGGCCGAGCGCCGTGCGCTGGCCGTTGAGGTAGGAAAAGCAAAGCTGGCGTCGCATCGTCCGGTACGCGATATCGATCGGGAGCGCGACCTGCTGGAACGCCTGATTAACCTCGGCAAAACGCATCATCTGGATGCACACTACATCACCCGCCTGTTCCAGCTGATTATTGAAGATTCCGTCCTGACGCAGCAGGCATTGCTGCAGCAGCATCTGAACAAAACCAACCCGCACTCGGCGCGTATTGCCTTCCTTGGGCCGAAAGGTTCCTACTCCCACCTCGCCGCGCGCCAGTACGCTGCCCGTCACTTCGAAGAGTTTATTGAGAGCGGCTGCGCGAAGTTCGCGGATATCTTTAATCAGGTGGAGACCGGACAGGCGGATTACGCTGTCGTGCCGATTGAGAACACCAGTTCGGGCGCCATCAACGACGTGTACGATTTGCTCCAGCACACCACCCTGTCGCTGGTAGGCGAGATGACAATCCCTATCGACCACTGCATGCTGGTATCCGGCACCACCGACCTCGATAAAATCGAGACGGTCTACAGCCACCCACAACCCTTCCAGCAGTGCAGCCAGTTCCTGAACCGCTATCCGGGCTGGAAAATTGAATATACCGAGAGCACCTCGGCAGCCATGGAAAAGGTCGCGCAGGCTAATTCCCCAACCGTGGCCGCGCTGGGCAGTGAAGCGGGCGGCGCGCTGTATGGCTTACAGGTGCTGGAACGTAACCTGGCAAACCAGACGCAAAACATCACCCGTTTCATCGTGCTGGCGCGTAAGGCGATCAACGTTTCCGATCAGGTTCCGGCCAAAACCACGCTGCTGATGGCGACCGGTCAGCAGGCCGGTGCGCTGGTAGAAGCCCTGCTGGTGCTGCGCAATCACAATCTGATTATGACCAAACTGGAATCGCGCCCGATCCATGGCAACCCGTGGGAAGAGATGTTCTATCTCGATATCCAGGCTAACCTCGAGTCTGCTTCCCTGCAGAAAGCCCTGCGTGAACTGGGTGAGATCACCCGTTCGATGAAGGTGCTGGGCTGCTATCCGAGCGAAAACGTCGTCCCGGTTGATCCGGTTTAACGTGCGATAAACGGGCCCTTTTTCACGCCTGCCACGCTGACGGGCAGGGTGAAAATGGCGCCCGAAAGAGGATATGCCGCCACTTCCTCCGGCTCCATGTTCTCGCGGGTGGTGGTGATAAACAGCGTCTGCATATCATCGCCACCGAAACAGACCATCGTCGGGCAGCGCACCGGCAGCCGGTACTCTTCCAGCTGTTCGCCCTGCGGTGAAAAACGGGCGATCCTCCAGCCGTCAAACAGCGCGCTCCAGTAACAGCCTTCCACATCCACTGCCGCACCATCCGGTATCCCCTCCCCCGGCTGGAACCGGCGAAAGACCTCCCGTTTACCCGGCTCGCCCTGCTCATCCAGTGGCGTGCGGTAGATTACTGCATTAGGGGTGTCAGAGGTGTACATCCAGCGCCTGTCGTCGCTGAATGCCAGACCGTTATGGCCGTGGATATCACACTGGATCACCTCCGGCGTCAGGTCGTTATCGATCCGCATCAGCAGAGCGCCGTTGTAGTCGCCCGGCGCCCAGAACGTGCCTGCATAGAAGCGGCCAAAATGGTCGGTGCCTCCGTCATTAAAACGCGCCAGCTGCGGGTTCGACGGGTTATCACAGACCTTACGTTGCAGCAGGCCGTGCTTGTCCGCCAGCCAGATGCCCGTGCGCATGGCGACAATAAAGCCCCCGCCCTCGCGCAGCGCGAAGCAGCCCACCTCTTCATGGAAGGATAAAACCCTGTGTTCACCTGTGGGCAGATGGTAGCGGTGGATCTCACCCTCAAGAATATCCGCCCAGTAGAGGGCGCTTTCCGCTTCGCTCCAGGTCGGGCACTCCGGTAAGTGCCCCGTATAGTCAAACAAGACGCGTGGTTCAGCCATGACAGATCCCCAAAATAAAAAAAGCCAGCAGTGCTGGCTTTCAGTATATACATCATCAGATTACTGGCGACTGTCATTCGCCTGCCGCAGCAGAATGCGACTCTCGCTCTGAAAGCGCTGGGCATAATCGCCAAACCAGTGCTCCACCTTACGGAAGCTGTCGATAAACGCCTGTTTATCACCGTGCTCCAGCAGGGTGATGGCCTCACCAAAACGCTGGTAGTAACGCTTGATCAGCGCCAGGTTATTGCCCGAGGACATAATGATATCTGCATACAGCTGCGGATCCTGGGCAAACAGTCGACCGACCATCGCCAGTTCGAGGCGATAGATAGGTGACGATAGCGACAGCAGCTGCTCAAGCTGAACATTCTCTTCCGCCAGGTGCAGGCCATACGCGAAGGTCGCGAAGTGGCGCAGCGCCTGGATAAAGGCCATGTTCTGGTCATGCTCGACGGCGCTAATTCGGTGCAGTCGAGCGCCCCACACCTGAATCTGCTCCAGGAACCACTGATAGGCTTCAGGCTGACGGCCATCGCAGTAGACGACCACCTGCTTCGCCAGGCTGCCGCTGTCCGGACCGAACATCGGGTGCAGCCCCAGCACCGGGCCGTTATGCGCGGCCAGCATCGCCTGCAGCGGGCCATTTTTTACCGAGGCCAGATCGACCAGAATGCAGTCTTCCGGCAGCGGTGGCAGTTTAGCAATGATCTCTTCGGTAACATGAATAGGCACGCTGACGATGACCATGCCCGCATCGGCAACCATCGTCTGCGCCCGCGCCCAGTCCTCTTTTTCGAGGATGCGCACCTGATAGCCAGAGAGCGTCAGCATCTTCTCAAACAGACGCCCCATCTGACCGCCGCCACCGACAATCACCACCGGGCGCAGCGTCGGACAGAGGGTTTTAAAGCCTTTGTCGTTTTCGCTGGAGTAAGACTCACGCATCACGCGGCGCAGCACATCTTCAATCAGATCCGGTGAGACGCCCAGCGCCTGGGCCTCTTTACGCCGGGACGCCAGCATGGAGGCTTCGCGCTCCGGCACATAAATTGGCAAACCGTACTTACTTTTCACTTCGCCAACTTCAGCGACCAGCGCCATCCGGCGCGCCAGCAAATCCAGCAGCGCCTTATCCACCTCGTCAATTTGATCGCGCAAGGCGGTCAATTCAGCAACCATAACAAACCTCTTAAGCCAGACGCGTCGCCAGCTGGCCGTTCAAATCTTTGTGGATCTCACGCAGCAGCGCGTCGGTGGTTTCCCAGCTAATGCAGGCATCGGTGACGGAAACCCCATGCTTCATGGCGCTGCGCGGCTGTTCAGATGACTGATTGCCCTCATGGATGTTGCTCTCAATCATCAGGCCAATAATCGAACGGTTGCCATCTTTAATCTGCGCGACGACGGATTCCGCCACCGCAGGCTGACGACGGTAATCTTTATTCGAATTACCATGACTGCAATCTACCATCAGTGCCGGGCGCAGTCCTGCCTGTTCCATCTCTTTTTCACACTGGGCTACATCTGCCGGGCTGTAGTTAGGCGCTTTGCCGCCGCGCAGGATGACGTGGCCATCCGGGTTGCCCTGGGTCTGCAACAGGCAGACCTGGCCGGCCTGGTTGATGCCGACAAAACGGTGCGGCATGGCTGCGGCACGCATGGCGTTGATGGCTGTCGCCAGGCTACCGTCGGTACCGTTTTTGAAGCCAACCGGCATGGAGAGGCCGGAGGCCATCTCACGGTGCGTCTGCGATTCAGTGGTGCGCGCGCCAATGGCGGACCAGCTGAACAGATCGCCCAGGTATTGCGGGCTGTTCGGATCCAGCGCTTCCGTTGCCAGCGGCAGCCCCATATTCACCAGCTCCACCAGAAGATTACGCGCAATCTTCAGGCCAGCTTCCACATCAAACGAGCCATCCATGTGCGGATCGTTAATTAACCCTTTCCAGCCGACGGTGGTGCGGGGTTTTTCAAAATAGACGCGCATGACCAGGTAGAGGCTATCGCTGACCTCCTCGGCCAGGGCTTTAAAACGGTGCGCATATTCGATGGCGGTTTCTGGATCATGAATGGAGCACGGACCACATACCACCAGCAGACGCGGATCGCGCCCGGCAATAATGTCGGAGATGGTCTGGCGGGAGTGCGCGATTTGCGCCTCTTGCTCAACGCTCAGCGGGAATTCCGCTTTCAGTTGATCCGGAGTGATCAGAACATGTTCATCACTAATATGTACGTTATTCAGCGCGTCTTTTTGCATGATTGCGATCCTGGAAGCTCGTTTGCGATAGTTGTTTCCTCGATGAGGAAGCCCAACGATACCACATCGAGTAAAGATTTCAATCCAAAATACGTAAATAATACTTTACATTACCCACTTTAAAGCAAAAAACATTCGATTATCGTGTAACGAAAAAATTACAGTCTGCATTCTTACCGCCAGGCTATGCTCAATGGAAAAGGGAGAATGTCCAATGCGCCTGATTGTTACTCCGCTGTTGTGCCTGTTATTAACCGCCTGTCAGATCGATCCTTACACCCATCAACCCCACTGGACGGGAACCGACTGGTATGATGCCGGTAAAGAAGACGCCATGAATGGCGTGGCGGTAAAATCCAATGAAAGCCTTGCCGCTAATTTTAACGACCCCAAGGTGGATCGTTCCGACTATCTCAGCGGATATAAAGATGGCCAGCAAAAAATATGTCAGGAAAACTTTGTTTACGCCTGGGGATTAGCCGGCCGAATATTCCCCGCCAGCTGTGACACAGCAGAAAACGCCACTACCCTTCGTACCGCCTGGCAACAGGGAATGAATGAAGGAACAAAAGCCAGCCGTTTAAATTAATCTTGTCAACGTCAGCGCTCTTAATTAAAAGAGTGAGATTTTACTTAAGTCCCTGAATATGCTTTTGGCATAATGACTGTACGGGTAAAAAATGGTATTCTTCCGGCGAAACTCAAGGACTACTATTTCCAGAGTGGTATGGCGGATTCTGGTGTGTAACTTTTTTCTTATCTCCTGGTACCGTGTGGCATTGGTACTGATGTTATCTATGCCCTATGGGCTCGCTATTGGCGGAACGTTATCCGAAACGGATAAAGCAGTACGCTCTATTGTCTCCGGGATCGTCAGTTACACCCGCTGGCCTGCGCTCTCCGGCAAGCCGAATTTGTGCATCTTTGCCTCATCCCACTATGTTGAGGCGCTCAGTAGCGAGGGACCGGACGCGCTGCCCTATACCCCCGTCATTATTCATGACGATGGGGAAGCATTGGGTGCAGAATGTCACGCGTTCTATTTTGGTGATGAAACTCCGACCCACCAGCTTGAATTAAGTCAGGCGCTGCATGCCAGACCGTTACTATTAATTGCGGAGCATAATCCGCAATGCCTTATAGGTAGTGCTTTCTGCCTGATAATAGACAGTGCCAGAGTAAGGTTTTCCGTCAATCTGGACGTACTGTCGCGCAGCGGAGTCAGAGTCAATCCTGATGTGTTAATGCTCGCACGGAATAAAAAGCATGAATAAGGAAATGTTCTCAGCGCCGCGTCTTACGTTCAAAAGAACCCTGCGGCGTATCAGTATAATTAGCGTCCTCATTACAATGACGCTTGTCTGGTTATTATTGTGTATTGCTTCCGTGGTGACGCTGAAACAGTATGCGCAACGAAACCTTGAATTAACCAGCGCTACCATGAGCCGCAGCCTGGAGGCGGCGCTGGTCTTTAATGATGCCACTGCCGCCAACGAAGCGCTGGCCTCGCTCGGCAAGCAAGGGCAGTTCTCGGCAGCGGAACTGCTGGATCGTTACGATAATCGCTTTGCCGCCTGGTCGATGGGACCGAACGACGAAGCGGATCCGCTCAGCCAGCTGGTCAGCCAGTGGTTGTTCCCGCACCCCATCAGACAGCGCGTCTGGCACAATAATTTGCCGATCGGTGAGTTACACCTCACCGCACGGGATAGCCTGATCGGCCACTTCCTCTGGACATCGCTGGCGGTGTTAACCGGCTGCCTTCTGTTTGCCTCTCTGGTGGCGTTAACCATCACCCGCTCCCTGCATAATGGCGTGGTAGCCGCCCTGCAAAACATTACCGATGTGGTGCATGACGTACGTACAAACCGCAACTTCTCCCGTCGGGTATCCCAGGAGAGGATTGATGAATTTCATCGCTTCGGTCAGGACTTTAACAGCCTGCTGGATGAGATGGAGGAGTGGCAGCTAAAACTACAGGCCAAAAACGCCCAGCTGATGCGCACCGCTATGCATGACCCGCTCACCGGTCTGGCTAACCGGGCCGCCTTTCGCACCCACATTGCGGCGCTGATGAATGACGCCTCCGCGCGGACCAACGCCGCCCTGCTCTATCTGGATGGGGATGACTTTAAGCGTATTAACGATACCTGGGGTCATACCGCGGGCGATTGTGTATTGATAGAAGTGGCCCGCAGAATGGTCGAGTTTGGCGGTGCACAGCATCAATCTTACCGTCTGGGTGGGGATGAGTTTGCCATCATTCTGTATGACGTCCATTCAGAACAAGAAGTGCTGCGCCTCTGCGCCGCGCTGAGGCAACAATTCAGCCCGTCCTATGAACTGCACAACGGGTTCTCCTCCCGGATGTCACTCAGTATTGGCTACGCGCTGAGCTGGCAGCACCACTCCGTTGAAGCGTTACTGGAGCAAGCCGACCGGAATATGTATCTGGTGAAGCACCAGCGTTCGAAAATCACACCGTAGAAAGGAACACATTATGTTAAGGCGATACGTCGCACCGCTGTTTATGGCATCAATGCTGCTGGCCGGATGCCAGACGCCACAGGGCAAATTTACCGCTGAGCAGGTCGCCGCCATGAAGTCTTACGGCTTTAATGAGATGAACGGTGACTGGTCGCTTGGCCTCTCCGCGAAAATCCTGTTTGGTAAAAACGAGTATAAGCTGCAGCCCGAGAGCGAACAGCAGATTAAAAGCATGGCTGCACGACTTGCCGCAACGGGCCTGAAGCACGCACGAATGGACGGCCATACCGATAACTACGGCGAAGAGAGCTACAACAAAGCATTATCCCTGAAGCGGGCAAATGTGGTGGCCGATGCCTGGGCGCAGGGCGCCAGCATTCCACGCAGCAATCTGACAACCCAGGGTTTGGGCCAGCAATATCCTGTTGCGGATAATAAAACCGGCCAGGGACGTGCCGAAAACCGCCGCGTGGCGGTGGTGATCAGCACGCCCTGAGGCATCATTCCCGCGATTCGGCCAGGGATACTCGCGCTGCCGTACGCCAGCGCAGCCAGTCAATAACGATAAACAGCGCCAGGCTACAGCCCATCACCGGCATCATGAGTCCCAGCGCCACGCTGACGACTAAAGAGGCCACGCGCCCCGCCAGCGGCAACGCCATCCAGCTCTGACACAGCGTCTGCGCCGGATCCGTTGCCGTCTGCCGGGGGCGACGCATCCACCACATCCGGTAGCCCCACACAATCATGACGCACAGCCCGAGACCAAAGGCGATCAGTACCAGCTGGTTTGGCAAGCCAAACAGCACGCCCATATGGAAATCCACGCCCCAGCGGGTCAGTTTGGCCATCAGCGGGTAATCTGCAAAGCGGGTGCGATCGATAACGGTCAGGGTCGCGGGATCTACGGCAACCGCATCAACCTGCGTCGGCCAGCTGCGATCGATCTCCGTCACCGTCCACGCCATTGCGTCACGCTTCGCCGGGCGTATCTCCAGCTTCGTGGCATCAATTCCCGCCGCATTGGCCGCCTGCAGCACGCCGTCGTACAGGGAGAGATCAGGTTTCATTTCCGGCATGGACATGGTCATGTGATGGCCGCGGTGCTCAGCATGGGGATCGACGGCTTCCGCCGGGCCGTGCAGCTGCGTGTTCACCTGCGGCGTGAGCCAGTTCATCTCTGCCCGCAGTTTATCCACATTACCGCCCGCCCACTGGGACCAGGTCAGGCCGGTCGCCGAGAAGAGCAGCATGCCCACCAGCAGGCTCCAGCCGAGGGAAACGTGCAGACGTCGGCGGTTCTGAAAACGGTTGTTGATGCGCCGTTTTGGCCGGGTATAGAACCACAGGGCAATCCCTCCCAGTGCGGCAATCCACATCCAGGACGCGGCCAGCTCGCTGTAAAGACGTCCTGCATCCCCCAGGAGCAAAGACTGATGCAGGTAATCGATTTTCTGACGCAACGGCAGAATACCGCTGGTGCCGTAGACGGTCATATCCCCACGCACTTCGAGGCTGACCGGATCGATAAAGATGGCCCGGTTCTCCGAGGCTTTCAGCGCCGGGTCAAGGTACATCACCCGGGTGGTTTCCCCTGCTGCCAGACCCGGACGCACCGCCTGTAGCCGCAGCTCCCCGCCGGTGACCTTTTCCGCCACCGCGATTTGCTCGGCAAGGGGACGCACTGCGCCCTCGGTCTCGCTGAACAGTGCATGATGATAAAGCGCGTTTTCCAGCTGTGGCGTAGCGACATACAGCGTTCCGGAGAGCGCGGCGATAAAGATAAACGGCCCGATAAACAGACCAATATAGAAGTGAAGACGACGCAGCAGGTTGCCCCATGCTGCGCGCGGAGTGCAGGTAGTCATGCTTTCCCTTTTTAAGGCAAAAAGTTATCGATACACCGGGGTGTACGTTTTTTTACGTAGATTAAGCAGACAGATGCGGCGGCGCGCGAGTATCGGGACAGAGCCAGGGGAAGAAATGCCAGTGGTATACGGCGGGTCGCAGCGGCGTGAGGCGCTGTCGGAGTAAGACTGCGCATAACAGCAGTACAAGCGCCAGAATGACGCCCGGCACGTGGGCCAGCAGCACGCAGTAACCGCAGGCTTCGGCGTGGTCGACAGGCGTACTTTCAGGCGGTGCATGATGGTGCTCCGCCATCATGCTCATGTCGTGATGCATGCCGGGCATAGCGCTCATGGGATCTTTCTGCAGCGAGACAGAGACCAGCGGCGCGAAGACGATCATCAGGATCGCAAATAACGCGAGACCTGCCGCGATACGTTGCCACTGTGCCTGATGCTGTTTAGTCGTCACTTCCCCTCCGTCAGAGCGGGGCATTGTAAACGATTTATGACGGCCAGGTTAACGTTCAGGGCACACATAGATAAAAAAAGGGCCAGCCTTTCGGCCAGCCCTTTTTACAGGATGTCGCTTAAGCGAATCTTAGTTCAGACGCTCTTTAATACGAGCAGACTTACCAGTACGCTCACGCAGGTAGTACAGTTTAGCTTTACGTACAGCACCACGACGTTTAACAGCAATGCTGTCAACTACCGGAGAGTGAGTCTGGAAGACACGCTCAACGCCTTCGCCGTTGGAAATTTTACGAACAGTGAATGCAGAGTGCAGACCGCGGTTACGAATAGCGATAACCACGCCCTCGAATGCCTGCAGACGTTTTTTGGAACCTTCAACAACCCATACTTTCACTTCCACGGTATCACCCGGACGGAAGGAAGGTACGTCCTGCTTCATCTGCTCTTGTTCAAGTTGCTTAATAATGTTGCTCATAATTTAATCTCTTATCCTGGGTAAACTGATATTCGGGGGCCTCAGGCCATCCCATCATGTTTCTGCTGCTGGTGCGCGTGTTCTCTTTTGAACTCGGCCAGCAACTTTGCTTGCTCTTCAGTCAGAGCCAGGTTTTCCAGAAGTTCAGGTCTTCTAAGCCAGGTACGGCCCAGCGACTGCTTCAGGCGCCAGCGACGAATCTCGGCATGGTTTCCCGACAGTAATACCGGCGGTACCTCCATCCCTTCTAACACTTCAGGACGGGTATAGTGTGGACAGTCCAGCAATCCGTCAGCAAAAGAGTCTTCTGTTGCTGATGCTTCATGGCCCAGTACCCCCGGAATGAACCGGGAAACGGAGTCAATCAGCGTCATTGCCGGTAACTCACCACCGCTGAGAACGTAATCGCCGATAGACCATTCTTCGTCAATCTCGGTTTGAATTACGCGCTCATCTATCCCTTCGTAGCGACCGCACACCAGAATCAGTTTCTGATTCGCTGCCAGTTCGCTGACGCCCGCTTGATCAAGCTTGCGTCCCTGAGGTGACAGATAAATCACCTTTGCGCCTTCACCTGCCGCGGCTTTTGCTGCTGCGATGGCATCCCGTAAGGGTTGAACCATCATGAGCATCCCCGGTCCGCCGCCGTAAGGACGTTCGTCCACGGTACGGTGCCGATCATGGGTGAAGTCACGTGGACTCCAGCTTTCGATGCTCAGCAGGCCATTTTTTACTGCCCGGCCAGTTACCCCGTAATCAGTAATCGCGCGGAACATTTCAGGAAACAGGCTAATAATGCCAATCCACATAGCGCCGTCTTTTACCGTTTTCAGGAGAATTTAAAAACCAGGATCCCAATCTACTTCGATAGTTCGAGTAGCGAGATCGACTTTCTTGATAACCTGCCCATCGAGGAACGGAACCAACCGCTCCTTGATACCGAACGCATCTTTCAGGTTTGCCTTAATGACGAGAACGTCATTGGATCCGGTTTCCATCATATCGATGACTTTACCCAGACCGTAACCTTCGGTAGTGACTACCTGGCAACCGATAAGGTCTTTCCAGTAGTAACCCTCTTCCAGTTCAGGCAACTGCGACGAATCCACGACAATTTCACAATTAGTCAGCGCATTCGCGGCATCGCGATCGTCAACGCCTTTCAGCTTGATAACGATGTCCTGATTGTGGTGACGCCAGCTTTCCAGCTCGACCTCTTGCCACTGACCCGCCTTCTGGATAAACCAGGGCTGATAGTCAAAAATGCTTTCGGCGTCTTCGGTGGAGGAAAACACTCTGAGCCAACCACGGATACCGTAGCAAGAACCCATTTTTCCCAATACGATCGGTTCAACAGGTGCTTTTTTGCTCATCATGACCACCGTGACAGATTAAGCTGCTTTGTTTGCTGCTTTGATCAGCGTAGCAACGCGATCGGAAACGGTAGCGCCCTGGCCAACCCAGTGAGCGATACGATCCAGATCCAGACGGGTTTCTTCTTCTGCGCCAGAGGCCAGTGGGTTGAAGAAACCAACGCGCTCGATGAAGCGACCGTTGCGTGCATTACGGCTGTCAGTAACAACAACCTGGTAGAACGGACGCTTTTTCGCGCCGTGACGTGCTAAACGAATAGTTACCATAACATCCTCTTGTGTGAATAAAACACCGGGCCCCATCGAGGGAAGGAGCCCGGTGTCATATTAAAAGCCCGAAAATTTTACTGATTTCTGGGGAAAATGCAATCAGCAGTTGATAACTCTGCTGTAAAAGGCCGTCGGCGGTGCAGCCAGTTTGGCGTCGGCGAGCGCGCAGAAAGCGGAGCGTACACGTAGTACGTGAGCATTTCGAGCACTCCCCGGCGTCAAAATGGCAAACAAGCCAGGCCGATCAACGACCAGGGAAGCCTGGTGGCATCATGCCCTTCATCCCGCGCATCATCTTCGCCATTCCGCCCTTCTTCATCTTCTTCATCATGCGCTGCATGTCGTCGAACTGTTTCAGAAGGCGGTTAACGTCCTGAACCTGCATCCCACAACCCGCCGCGATACGGCGTTTACGGGAGCCTTTAATGATTTCCGGCTTGGCGCGCTCTTTCAGGGTCATGGAGTTGATAATCGCCTCCATGCGTACCAGAACCTTGTCGTCCATCTGCGCTTTTACGTTATCCGGGATCTGGCCCATGCCCGGCAGCTTGCCCATCAGGCTTGCCATACCGCCCATATTTTTCATCTGGCGCAGCTGCTCCAGGAAGTCGGTCAGATCGAAGCCGTCGCCTTTTTTCAGCTTGGAGGCCAGCTTCTCAGCCTGGGCACGGTCGACCTTGCTCTCGATATCTTCGATCAGCGACAGCACGTCGCCCATGCCGAGGATACGGGAAGCGATACGGTCCGGGTGGAACGGCTCCAGCGCTTCGGTCTTCTCGCCGACGCCGAGGAACTTGATTGGCTTACCGGTGATATGACGGATAGAGAGCGCCGCACCGCCGCGGGCGTCGCCGTCCACTTTAGTCAGTACCACACCGGTTAACGGCAGCGCTTCGTTGAAGGCTTTCGCGGTGTTTGCCGCATCCTGACCGGTCATGGCATCGACCACAAACAGGGTTTCTACCGGATTGATCGCGGCATGCACCTGTTTGATTTCGTCCATCATCGCTTCGTCAACGTGCAGACGACCGGCGGTATCCACCAGCAGCACGTCGAAGAACTTCAGCTTCGCTTCTTTCAGCGCCGCGTTAACGATGTCGATTGGCTTTTGCGCCACGTCGGACGGGAAGAACTCTACGCCAACCTGTTCAGCCAGGGTTTCCAGCTGTTTGATCGCCGCGGGGCGATAAACGTCGGCAGAGACGACCAGCACCTTCTTCTTGTGCTTCTCGCGCAGGAATTTACCCAGCTTACCGACGCTGGTGGTTTTACCCGCACCCTGCAGACCGGCCATCAGCACCACTGCCGGCGGTTGCGCCGCCAGGTTCAGGCTCTGGTTCTCTTCGCCCATCGCCGAAACCAGTTCGTTACGCACGATTTTGACGAACTCCTGACCCGGGGTCAGGCTCTTGTTCACTTCATGACCAACCGCTTTCTCTTTCACGCGGTTGATGAAATCACGCACGACCGGCAACGCGACGTCTGCTTCGAGCAGCGCCATACGCACTTCACGCAGCGTCTCTTTGATGTTGTCTTCGGTAAGGCGTCCACGGCCGCTGATGTTGCGCAGCGTGCGCGACAAACGATCGGTTAAATTATCAAACATTGTCTCTCGCCTGGGATAGAAACGTGAGGTCGCTGGCGCGACACGTACACAGAATTTTGCCGCAGTATAACATGAAGGCGCCTTTGTTGTTATGCAACGGTTGGAGCACGCCTCACGTAACGTTATACTGCCTCTCTTTCTCATCAGGACAACTGTCGACACCTATATGCCTGTTTTCGCACTGATCGCTCTTGTGGCGTACTCTGTCAGCCTCGCGCTGATCATCCCTGGCCTGCTACAAAAAAACAGCGGCTGGCGGCGAATGGCTATTTTGTCGGCTGTCATCGCGTTGATAAGTCACGCCTTTGCGCTCGAAGCGCGCATTCTGCCGGGCGATGGCAGTGGGCAAAACCTGAGCCTGCTCAACGTCGGGTCGCTGGTCAGCCTGATGATCTGTACGGTCATGACCATCGTGGCTTCGAAAAACCGCGGCTGGCTGCTGCTGCCGATTGTCTACGCCTTTGCGCTGATCAACCTCGCCTTTGCCACCTTCGTGCCGAATGAATTCATCACCCACCTTGAAACCACGCCGGGAATGATGGTGCATATTGGCCTCTCACTGTTCTCGTATGCGACGCTGATCATCGCCGCGCTGTACGCGCTCCAGCTGGCCTGGATTGACTATCAGCTCAAAAACAAAAAGCTGGCCTTCAGTAACGAAATGCCGCCGCTGATGACCATTGAGCGTAAGATGTTTCACATCACCCAGGTCGGGGTAGTGCTGCTGACCCTCACGCTGAGTACCGGCCTGTTTTATATGCACAATCTCTTCAGCATGGAGAATATCGATAAGGCCGTGCTCTCCATCATCGCGTGGTTTGTCTATATTGTCCTGTTATGGGGCCATTATCATGAAGGCTGGCGCGGTCGCCGCGTGGTCTGGTTCAACGTTGCGGGAGCAGGCCTCCTGACACTGGCTTATTTCGGTAGCCGCGTCATCCAGCAGATCGCCAGCTAAGTAACCAAGGAGTTCCCCCTGGAACACATCTCTACTACCACGCTGATCATCACCCTGATCGTGATGGTGGTTATCTCCGCCTATTTCTCCGGCTCGGAGACCGGCATGATGACGCTGAACCGCTACCGGTTACGTCATCGCGCCAAACAGGGTAACCGGGCCGCACGTCGTGTGGAAAAACTGCTGCGTAAACCGGATCGCCTGATAAGCCTGGTGCTTATCGGCAACAACCTGGTCAACATTCTCGCCTCCGCGCTGGGTACCATTGTCGGCATGCGCCTGTACGGCAACGCCGGGGTCGCTATCGCCACCGGGGTGCTGACCTTTGTGGTGCTGGTCTTTGCCGAAGTATTGCCAAAGACTGTCGCTGCGCTCTATCCCGAGAAGGTCGCCTATCCCAGCAGCTTCCTGCTGGCGCCGTTACTCATTCTGATGATGCCGCTGGTGTGGCTGTTAAACGGCGTGACGCGCGTGCTGATGCGCATGGTGGGTATTAAGGCGGATGTGACGATCAGCAGCGCGCTGAGCAAAGATGAACTGCGCACCATCGTGCATGAATCGCGCTCGCAAATCTCCCGCCGCAATCAGGATATGCTGCTGTCGGTGCTGGATCTGGAGAAGGTCAGCGTTGACGACATTATGGTGCCGCGCAACGAGATCGTCGGTATCGACATCAACGACGACTGGAAAGCCATTGTCCGCCAGCTGACCCACTCCCCGCATGGCCGCATCGTGTTGTACCGTGATTCGCTGGACGACACCATCAGCATGCTGCGCGTACGTGAAGCCTATCGTCTGATGACCGAGAAAAAAGAGTTCACCAAAGAGGTGATGCTGCGGGCAGCGGATGAGATTTACTACATTCCGGAAGGCACCCCGCTCAGCACCCAGCTGATCAAATTCCAGCGCAATAAAAAGAAAGTGGGTCTGGTGGTCGATGAGTATGGCGATATCCAGGGGCTGGTGACGGTGGAGGATATTCTGGAGGAGATTGTAGGCGACTTTACCACCTCCATGTCCCCTTCCCTCGCCGAAGAGGTCACGCCGCAAAACGACGGCTCGGTGCTGATTGACGGCAGCGCGAACGTCCGTGAACTCAACAAAGCCTTTAACTGGCAAATGCCGGAAGCGGAAGCCCGTACCATTAACGGTATGATTCTGGAAGCGCTGGAGGAGATCCCGGCGTCGGGTACGCGGGTGCGTATCGGCCAGTACGATATTGATATCCTGGACGTGCAGGACAATATGATTAAGCAGGTAAAAGTGTTGCCGGTGAAACCGCTCAGGGAGAGCGTCGCGGAGTAAGTCGTTGTAGGCCGGGTCAGGCGAAGCCGCCGCCCGGCACTACGGGAGGCCAATTACGCCTTTGCTTTCGCCACGGAGACCATCGCCGCGCGAATAGTACGTCCGTTCAGGGTATAGCCTTTCTGCATCACCATCAGCACGTTACCGGCAGCAACATCCTCAGACTCCACCATCGCAATGGCCTGATGCACGTTCGGGTCCATCGGCACGTTGGTGTCGGCAACCACTTCGACGCCAAACTTCTTCACCACGTCGAGCATGGATTTTAGCGTCAGCTCGATACCTTCAACCATCGGGGCCATGTCCGGGTTCGCTTTATCCGCCACTTCCAGCGCGCGATCCAGGCTGTCGATAACCGGCAGCAGTTCGTTGACGAACTTCTCCAGCGCAAATTTATGCGCCTTTTCAACGTCCAGCTCGGTACGGCGACGCAGATTTTCCATTTCCGCTTTGATACGCAGGATGCCATCGCGCTCGCGGTTCTGGGCTTCAGTGACCTGAGCTTCCAGATTCGCAATTTTTTCATCGCGCGGATCCACCTGCTCAGCACCGGCCTCAGGCTCTGCAGCCTCAACCTCTTCGTGCTGCTCCGTGATAATTTCTTCCGGGGCTTGCCCCTCAGGCGTTTTCTGTTCTTTACTACTCATGAATTTCTCCGCGTTTTTCTGCATTCAACTCGCTAACTTCGCTTATTATGGGGATCAGTTTCCGGGATTCAAGGGAACAAGCCACATTGTCATCATTCATTCGCACAAGGACCTTCAGAAAATGAGCAACCATTTCAAGTGTATTGGGATTGTCGGTCATCCACGTCACCCTACTGCGTTGACGACACATGAAATGCTGTATCGCTGGCTGTGTGCGAAAAATTACGATGTGATTGTTGAACAACAGATTGCCCAGGAACTGCAGCTTACCAATGTGAAGACCGGCACGCTGGCGGAAATCGGTCAGCAGGCCGACCTGGCGGTGGTGGTCGGGGGCGACGGCAACATGCTCGGCGCCGCGCGTACCCTTGCCCGTTACGATATTAAAGTCATTGGCATCAACCGTGGCAACCTGGGCTTTTTAACCGACCTCGACCCGGATAACGCCCAGCAGCAGCTCGCCGACGTGCTGGAAGGCCACTACATCAGTGAAAAACGCTTTTTGCTGGAAGCGCAGGTGTGCCAGCAGGATTGCCAGAAACGGATCAGCACCGCCATTAACGAAGTGGTGCTGCATCCGGGAAAAGTGGCGCACATGATTGAGTTCGAAGTCTATATCGACGAAATCTTTGCCTTCTCGCAGCGCTCCGATGGGCTGATTATCTCTACCCCTACCGGATCCACGGCCTACTCGCTTTCGGCGGGCGGCCCGATCCTGACTCCGTCGCTGGATGCCATCACGCTGGTGCCGATGTTCCCGCATACCCTCTCGGCCCGCCCGTTGGTCATCAACAGCAGCAGCACCATCCGTCTGCGCTTCTCGCACCGCCGTAACGACCTGGAGATCAGCTGCGACAGCCAAATCGCGCTGCCGATCCAGGAAGGTGAGGATGTGCTAATCCGCCGCTGCGATTATCACCTCAATCTGATCCACCCGAAAGACTACAGCTATTTCAACACATTAAGCTCCAAGCTCGGCTGGTCGAAAAAATTGTTCTGAAATAGCATCCAGCACTTTACTGTATAAAAAACCAGTTTATACTGTACACAAACACAGTTATGGTTTTTCATACAGGAAAACGTTTATGCTGGCACAACTGACCATCAGCAACTTCGCCATCGTTCGTGAGCTCGAAATTGATTTCAACAGCGGAATGACAGCTATCACCGGGGAAACCGGTGCCGGTAAATCTATTGCGATTGATGCGCTCGGGCTGTGCCTTGGCGGTCGTGCCGACGGCAGCATGGTTCGCGCTGGCGCCAGCCGCGCCGATCTCTGCGCCCGTTTCTCCCTGAAAGATACCCCTGCCGCCCTGCGCTGGCTTGAGGAGAACCAACTCGAAGATGGGCGTGAGTGCTTACTTCGCCGCGTCCTCAATAGCGACGGCCGCTCCCGTGGCTTTATCAACGGTACCGCGGTACCGTTGTCCCAGCTGCGCGAACTGGGCCAGCTGTTGATCCAAATCCACGGGCAGCACGCCCACCAGCAGCTTATCAAGCCTGAACAGCAGAAGTCCTTACTCGACGGTTATGCCGGTGAGTCGGACCTTATGCAGCTTATGGCGGCGCACTACCGTCAGTGGCATCAAAGCTGCCGTGAGCTGGCGCTGCATCAGCAGCAGAGCCAGGAACGTGCGGCCCGCGCCGAACTGCTGGCGTATCAGCTGAAAGAGCTAAACGAGTTCAGCCCGCAGCCGGGCGAGTTTGAGCAGATCGACGAAGAGTACAAACGCCTCGCCAACAGCGGCCAGCTGCTTTCCACCAGCCAGCAGGCGCTGAACCTGATGGCCGACGGCGAGGATGTGAATCTGCAAAGTCAGCTCTATACCGTGCGCCAGTTAGTCACCGAGCTGGCGGGCATGGACAGCAAAGTGTCCGGCATGCTGGATATGCTGGAAGAGGCAGCGATTCAGATCTCCGAAGCCAGTGACGAGCTGCGCCACTACTGCGAGCGGCTGGATCTCGATCCTAACCGCCTGTTTGAGCTGGAACAGCGCATTTCGCGCCAAATTTCCCTGGCGCGTAAGCACCACGTTTCGCCGGAGGAGCTGCCTGCGTTCCACCAGTCTCTGCTCGATGAGCAGCATCAGCTTGACGATCAGGCCGATTCGCTGGAGACCCTCACTCTGGCCGTCAGCGTGCACCATCAGCAGGCGATGCAAACCGCCACGCAGCTGCACAATGTCCGTCAGCGTTACGCTCAGGAGCTGAGCCAGCACATCACGGAAAGCATGCATCTGCTGTCGATGCCGCACGGCGTTTTCACCATCGATGTGAAGTTTGAAGACAATCACCTGACGGCCGAAGGGGCAGACCGCATTGAATTCCGTGTGACCACCAACCCGGGCCAGCCGCTGCAGGCTATCTCCCGCGTTGCGTCCGGCGGTGAGCTGTCGCGTATCGCCCTGGCGATTCAGGTGATCACGGCGAAGAAAATGGAAACCCCGGCGCTGATCTTCGATGAAGTGGATGTCGGTATCAGCGGCCCGACCGCGGCGGTAGTGGGTAAACTGCTGCGTCAGCTGGGCGAGTCCACCCAGGTAATGTGTGTAACCCACCTGCCGCAGGTTGCCGGCTGCGGCCACCATCACTTCTTTGTCAGCAAAGAAACCGACGGCGAGATGACCGAAACGCACATGCAGCCGCTGGACAAACGCGCCCGTCTGCAGGAGCTGGCCCGTCTGCTGGGCGGCAGCGAAGTCACCCGCAACACGCTGGCGAATGCGAAAGAACTGCTGGCTGCCTAAACTTTTTCGGTATCTCAGGGTCATACAGAACAATAAAAACGCCGACAGACCGGACGCCAGAGGTTTTAATGTGGTGAAAGGTCTATTATCATCGGCATATTACATATGAGCCGTCGCGTATTGCCCGGGCCCGAAAAGGAATCAAATCACTATGCGCTGTAAAACGCTGACCGCTGCCGCAGCGGTTCTTCTGATGATGACCGCAGGCTGCTCCACTCTGGAAAAAGTGGTTTACCGCCCTGACATCAACCAGGGGAACTATCTCGCTCCTAACGATGTGTCTAAAATTCGTGTCGGTATGACGCAGCAGCAGGTTGCCTATGCCCTGGGCACGCCGATGATGTCCGACCCGTTCGGCACCAACACCTGGTTCTACGTGTTCCGCCAGAAGCCAGGCCATGAAGACGTATCCCAGCAGACCCTGACGCTGACCTTCAACAGCAACGGCGTGCTGACCAACATCGACAACAAAGCTGCGCTCACCAAAGAGTAAGGTTTCAGAAATACAAAAAGGTGCTCAATGAGCACCTTTTTTTGTTTTATCGCGGGTTACTTAGCGGACTTGTCCGCACGCTGGCGACGCAGCTCTTTCGGATCGGCAATCAGCGGGCGATAGATCTCAACCCGGTCGCCGTCCTTTACGCTATCCGCCAGTTTGACCGGACGGCTGTAAATCCCGACTTTGTTTTTTGTCAGATCGATATCGCTGCGCAGCGTCAGCAGGCCAGAAGCGCGGATCGCCTCTTCAACGGTGGCGCCCTCTTCCAGCGTCACGCGCTGCAGATACTGCTTTTCCGGCAGCGCGTAGGCCACTTCCACCACGATGTTAGCCGGCACTGTAAACCTCTTTGGCGCGCACCGTAAAGGCCTGAACCATATTCGCCGCCAGCTCTTTAAACACGCGACCAAACGCCAGCTCAATCAGGGCGTTGGTAAATTCAAAGTCGAGATGAAACTCGATCCGACACGCATCGGCGCTGAGCGGAACAAACTTCCATCCGCCCATCAATTTCTTGAACGGGCCATCCACAAGATGCATCAGAATGCTCTGGTTATCGGTCAGCGTGTTGCGGGTGGTGAAGGTTTTGCTGATCCCGGCTTTGGAGACATCCACCGCCGCCGTCATTTGCGTCGGGCCTGAGTCCAGCACGCGGCTCCCGGTACATCCCGGGATAAACTGCGGATATGACTGTACGTCATTCACTAACTGGTACATCTGTTCCACACTGTAGGGGACAAGCGCAGTACGACTAATCTGAGGCATAACATTTTTCCTGATCAAACAACCGACAAATAATAGCATTTATCACCTGTTAAAAAAACGCTGAGCCTCATCTCGTGCTAATATAGCGCGTTAGACCTCACAGGACGCAATGAGGTGACTTTTTGACATCAGATTACCTACGGCTTCACGACACTTATGACGAAGAAAAAAGCACATAAACCTGGCTCGGCAACCATTGCGCTCAACAAGCGTGCCCGCCACGAGTATTTCATTGAAGAAGAATTCGAAGCTGGCCTTGCGCTGCAGGGCTGGGAAGTTAAATCACTGCGTGCGGGTAAAGCCAACATCGGCGATAGCTACGTGATCTTCAAAGACGGCGAAGCCTTTTTGTTTGGCGCGAACTTCCAGCCGCTGACGGTCGCCTCTTCTCACTACGTTTGCGATCCCACCCGCACCCGTAAGTTGCTGCTGAACAAACGCGAGCTGGACTCCCTCTTCGGGCGTATCAATCGCGAAGGTTATACCGTGCTTGCCTTGTCGCTGTACTGGAAGAACGCCTGGTGCAAAGTGAAAATTGGCGTGGCGAAAGGTAAGAAGCAGCACGACAAACGTAACGACGCCAAAGATCGCGAGTGGCAGGTCGATAAAGCTCGCATCATGAAGCACGCAGGCCGTTAATTTCCGGATACTTATTGAGCGATTCAATAAGTTAGCGTTCCGGACTGGTATCCGGGCTGCAAATTCTGGTATACTTGCTGTAACACTATTGGGGCTGATTCTGGATTCGACGGGATTTGCGAAACCCAAGGTGCATGCCGAGGGGCGGTTTGCCTCGTAAAAAGCCGCAAAAAAATAGTCGCAAACGACGAAAACTACGCTTTAGCAGCTTAATAACCTGCTAAGAGCCCTCTCTCCCTAGCTTCCGCTCTTAAGACGGGGATCAAAGAGAGGTCAAACCCAAAAGAGATCGCGTGGAAATCCTGCCTGGGGTTGAAGCGTTAAAACTAATCAGGCTAGTTCGTTAGTGGCGTGTCTGTCCGCAGCTGGCGTGCGAATGTAAAGACTGACTAAGCATGTAGTACCGAGGATGTAGAAATTTCGGACGCGGGTTCAACTCCCGCCAGCTCCACCAAAATTCTTTGTTAACGGTCACCAGAGCCTGATACGAAGTCCTGAAAGCCCGCACGGCGCAAGCCTGCGGGCTTTTTTGTCTCTTCAATTCATCCAGCGAAAGCCATTAGCCCCCGTCAGAACCCTTCCAGCACAATCTTCCCGACCGCACGCCCTGTTTCCAGTTGAGCATGGGCTTTCTGCACATTCGCCGCCGTGATTGCGCCGTAGTGCTCACCCAGCGTGGTAGTAATCACCTGGTCATCAATCAGCCCTGCCACGCGGGTCAGAAGCTGATGCTGGGCGATCATATCCCGGGTTTCAAACATTGAGCGGGTGAACATAAACTCCCAGTGCAGGGAGATGCTCTTCGCCTTCAGCGGACGGGCATCCAGCGTCTCGGGATCGTCTATCAGCGCCAGTTTGCCCTGCGGTGCCAGGGCCTTAATAATTTCCGCATAGTGCGCCTCGGTGTGGTTCAGGCTGGCGACGTGGGTCACCTCGTTGATGCCCTGTGCGGCCAGCTCTTCCGACAGCGGCTTGCTGTGATCGATAACGTGATGCGCCCCCGCCTCCCGCACCCACTTCTGACTTTCCGGGCGCGACGCCGTGCCGATAACGGTCATTTTCGTCAGCTTGCGCGCCAGCTGAACGAGGATCGAGCCCACCCCGCCCGCGGCGCCGACGATCAGCAGCGTATCCCCTTCGTTGCCCTGCTCCTGAACGCCCAGCCGATCGAAGAGCATTTCCCACGCGGTGATGGCCGTGAGTGGCATTGCGGCTGCGGCGGCGTTATCCAGGGTTTTTGGCTTCAGGGCCACAATGCGCTCATCCACCAGCTGATACTCGCTGTTGCTGCCCGCCCGGCCCAGCGCCCCGGCATACCAGACTTCATCTCCCGGCGCGAAAAGGGTCACCGCCTCGCCCACTGCGGTAACAACGCCTACTGCATCCCAGCCGAGAACGCGTGGGGTATCCCCGCTAAACCCGGCGCGGACTTTGGTATCCACCGGGTTAACGGAGATGGCTTTCACTTCAATCAGCAGGTCGTGCCCCGTTGCCGTCGGCTGGGGCAGTTCAATCTCGTGCAGAAACTCGATGTTGTGTGGTGCAGAACGGGTAATGGCAATGGCTTTCATAATGTCTCCGGCGTTTTATCCACTGTGTCGCAATAATTTGATGGTAAAGCGAAGCTGTGACGGGAAAAATAGCCTCGCGGAGACAAGACTTATACTCGGGAGATGAAAATGGTGCGGCTTGAGGATCTGATACTGTTCGTTCGCGTCGCTGCCCTGAGCAGCTTCAGCGATGCGGCACGAGAGGCGGGCGTCCAGCCGGCGCAGGTCAGCGCCGCCATCAAACGGCTGGAGTCCTCGCTGGCCATCCGGCTGTTTGCACGCTCCACCCGCAGCCTGCGCCTGACCCCGGAAGGCGAGGCCTGGCTCCCCTACGCGCGACAGATGCTGGATGCGATGTACGCCGGGATGCAGAAAATCCAGGCCCCGGAAGAGGAGATCGCCGGCACCCTGCAGATTGCCGTCCCGTCGGATTTAGGCCGCCACTTGCTGCTGCCGGTGTTTCAGGCGTTCGACGAACGTTATCCGGCACTGCGGCTGCGCATCTTTTTCTCCGATCAGGTGGCCGATGTCTTTAAGGATCCGGTCGATATCGCCTTTCGCTACGGCATGCCGGAAGATGCCTCCTATATCGCCCTCCCCGTCGCCCCCGCCAACCGCCGCGTGCTGGTGGCGTCGCCCGAGTGGGTCGCCCGCCACGGCAACCTCAACCATCCCGATGAATTAAGCCGGGTCAACGCTCTCACCTTTGTCCTGCGCGGGCGACTGCACGATCGCTGGACCTTCTTCCGTGACGGCGAGATGCACAGCGTGAACGTCAGCGGCAGCATGATGAGTGATGATGCCGAGGTGATCCGCCGCCTGGCGGTCTCCGGAGCGGGGGTGGCGTACAAATCCTGGCTGGATGTCGCGGAAGATGTCCGCGCCGGCCGGCTGCAGATTTTAATGAACGATTATGATGGCGAAAGCGTACCGCTGAACATGATCTGCCCGCACCGCAAGCAGCTTTCCGCGGGCGTCAGGTTACTGTATGAGGCGGTCAAAGCCTGCTGTGAGGGTCAGGGAATATGTTAATCCTCTGGAAGACGATATTTGCCTGCTTTTTTGGTACGAAAAGCGGCAAAAATGCGCTATAAAAGCCGCATGAAAATCCCAAACAGACTCCAGCCCCTGGTCGATGACGGCCTGATAGACAACGTGCTTCAACGCCTGAAAAGCGGCAAAGAGGCAGACGTTTACACCGTGCTATGCGGGGACCAGATTCAGTGTGCCAAAGTGTACAAGGAAGCGTCACAGCGCAGCTTTAAGCAGGCCGTGCAGTATCAGGAAGGCCGCAAAGTCCGCAATACGCGTGATGCGCGCGCCATGCAAAAAGGCTCCAGGTTCGGCCGTAAGCAGCAGGAAGAGGTCTGGCACACCGCAGAGGTCGATGCGTTATTCCGCCTGGCAAACGCCGGAGTACGCGTGCCGCAGCCCTATATGTGTCTGGATGGCGTGCTGCTGATGGAGCTGGTCACCGACGGTGAAGGCGCCGTTGCGCCACGCCTGAGCGATGTGTCCTTATCGGAAGCAGAGGCCGTAAAAGATTTCGACACCATGATCCGCAATATCGTGCGCATGCTGTGTGCCGGTATCGTCCACGGTGACCTGTCCGAGTTTAACGTGCTGCTTGATGACCAGGGGCCGGTCATTATCGACCTGCCGCAGGCGGTGGATGCCGCCGCCAACAACCATGCCCAGTCCATGTTTGAACGCGATGTGAATAACATCACCGAGTATTACGGACAGTTCGCCCCGCAGCTGCTGAAAACGCGCTACGGGAAAGAGATCTGGATGCTGTATGAAGACGGCAAATTAACCCCGGAAACCCCGCTCACCGGGCTGTTTGTCGAAGAGACCCATGCTGTGGATATGGATTCCCTGCTGGATGAGATCGTTTCGGCAGAAGATGAATATTACGAACGCCAGCGCGCCATCAGAGAGCGCGAAGACGACTAACGCCGTGAAAGCCCGCATACGCGGGCTTTTTTTTAGCCTTTAAAGCACCACGCTGCGATGCACCTTAATCACCGCTTTTTTGATCGTGCCAGACCGGGTGAGAGTGCAGCCGGGTTTGTGCGGCTCTCCCGGCATAAAGACGGCAAACATCCCTGGCGTTAGCGTCAGAGACTGTTCATTCTCAATACGCTGGCAGAGCTGATAATCCTCCTCCTCGTGCCACGCATCACACTCCCGGGCGCTCCCCGCCAGGCCGTAATAAATCTGCTCTTCCCCTTCCAGCAGGATCTGGATGTCGATATAGCTGCGGTGCAGCTCGGCGCGTTTCTCTTCCGCGCGCTGCGTCGCAAACGCCATCACGTTAACAAATACCCTCTCCCCCTGCAGCGGGTAGCTGCCCGGTTCGAGGTTCGCAATCCCCGCGCTCAGCGCCTGGTCGATCGCCTGACAGAAGGCCGCCGGCAGCCCGGCCGCCTGAAGCTGCTTGATATCACCTACAATCATTGCAAAGTTCCTTGTGCCCATAATGCCGCGCCCAGCAGCCCGGCGTTACTCTTATGGCTGGCTGGACAGAGTTCGGTCTGGTACGCAGCGGGTTCCTGCGCCAGGTAGTGCTGCACTAGCGAGAGATAACCGTCGGCCAGGCCGATGCTGCCGCCAACCACCACCCGCTGGCAGTCGGTCAGGGCTTTCAGATCCGCAATCAACCGCGCCAGCGTTCTGGCGGAACGCTGAATCAGCGCCACCGCCTGTTCATGCCCCCGGGCGGCGTAAGCGAATATAGCCTTCGCATCCAGCCCGGCCAGTTCCCCTTCTGCCGCCGCGGCAATCCCCCGTCCCGAGGCGATGGCCTCCACGCAGCCGATTCGCCCGCAGCCGCAGCGCGGCCCGTTTGGGTCGGCCAGGGTGTGGCCGCAGTGGCCGGTCAGGCCGCCGGAGCCGGTTACCAGCTGGCCGTTATGGATCACCCCTCCCCCCACCCCGGTCGAGACGGTGATAAACACCATGTCGCGGATGGCGTGCGGCACCTGCTGATACTCGGCCAGTGCCGCAGCCTGGGCATCGTTTAAGGCCACGCCGGGGAGCTCGGTCAGGGTGGATAAGTAGTCCACCAGCGGGAAGTGTGAAAGACCCCCGAGGTTGGACGGGTTGATCGAGGTTAATACCCCATTCTGAATAATCCCGGTCGAGGCGATGGCAAAGTGCTGCGCCCGCGCAGAGAGCGGCGTCACCAGTTCGCGCAGCGCGGCCTCCAGCGCATCCGGGGTCTGGCTGGCGGGCGTGGGGATCTCCCGCCGGGCGATAATCTGTAAGGCGCTGTCCACCAGCGCCGCGGCGAGCTTGGTCCCGCCGATATCAATGGCGAGCGCGATCATCTTGACGCTCTCTGTAATGCATCTGACGCGATCAGGGCGCCGCTAAAGGGTTTGCCGTCGATGGCGTCATGGGTACGCAGTGCTTCCGGATGGAGCCAGCGCTGCACGCGGGACGGCATATCAAAGCCAATCAGCAGGATGACGACGAAGGTCAGGCCAAACGAGAGCGAACAGAGCGCGGTGCCCAGATCCAGACGCTGGGCGATAAAGGCCCCCAACACCGGGGCCAGTGCGCCACCCAATGCGCCGACGTTGTAGGTAAAGCCGAGCCCGGCCGCGCGCTGCTCGGTATCAAAATAGCCGCCGATCAGTTTCGGCAGGATCCCGGAGATCCCCTGGCCGAACATCTGCTGGAAGAAGAGCAGCAGGCCCAGCACCCAGACGCTGCTGCCACCGATGGTGAACACCGGGATAATCAGCAGCTGCGAGGCCAGCAGGCTATAAACATAGGCTTTCCGCGTGCCTAACCAGTCCCCGAGGAAGCCCCCGGCGCAGCAGCCCGCGGCAGAGCCAAAGCCGCTGAAGAACAGCACCTGGGCGACGGTGGCGGGATCGTAAGCCAGATCGGTTTTCAGATACGTGGGTAACAGCGCCTGGATAGGCCAGGAGTAGAGGAAGGCGAACAGCACCACCACCATCAGGGTGACGCCGGTCGGCCAGCGTTTGCCGTTGCTCTGCACCATAAAGCTGATAAAGATCCCCGCGCACAGCAGGCCAAGCACGGCGACAATCGCGGCGCTGTTCAGCTGGCCTGCGAAGCAGAACCACAGGGATACAGCCGCCACCAGCGTCATGGCGATGTTGATGACCCGATGTTCACCGCGATAGAGAATGTCCACCATGGTTTTAACCGGGGTTTTGCTCTGCTGTTTCGCTTTCCAGTCTTCCGCTTCCGGAATGTTTTTACGCAGCCACAGGGCAAAGATAATCGGCAGAATGCCGATGAAGAACAGCGCCCGCCAGCCCCACTCCGGCACTACCAGGCTGTAGACCTGGGCCGCCACAACTGCGCCGACGGAGAAGCCAGAGATCAGGAACCCGCTGGCTTTATTGCGCAGCTGCTTTGGCCAGCTTTCGATGACGTAGGTGGCGCTGGAGCCGTACTCCCCCGCCATCCCCATGCCGATCACCAGACGGGCAATGAACATGGTGGTGTAACCCTGGGCCAGGCCGCACGCCAGGGTGCCCACGGAGAAGAGAACAATACTGCTCACCATCGCCAGGCGGCGACCGTAGCGATCGCCCATCGCGCCCAGCATCAGGCCACCGAACCAGCGGGAGATAAAGGCGGCGGAGATCAGGCTCGCGGCGTGCAGGGTGGTCAGGCCGAATTCGGTTTTTATATCGGTGAGAACGAGGGCGATCAGAACAAAATCAAAACCATCAAGAACGTAACCGACCCAGGCGGCAGAAAACGCACGCCACTGTTGACGGTTGAGGCAACGATACCACGGGACATTTTGTGTCATTGTATTCATGTCAGTCTCCGTAATGGGTAAACCCATACGCTGTTTTTGTAGGGTACAGCTTCAGTGATGCCGGGCAGGCCCGGCATCGGGCGTTGTCTTAACCTTGTTCTTTTTCTTGCTGGAGTTGTTGCGCCAGGGCCCGCAGCCCGGGCAGGTATTTTTCATCCACCGGCGCAAACGGCTTACGGCACAGCGGAACGTCAATCACGCCCATGTAGTGCAGCACCGTTTTCAGGCCGCGGAACACGCCGACCTTGATCAGCAGATCGATAACCTCATTACATTTTGTCTGCAGCGCGCAGGCGGTGGCGATGTCCCCTTCTTTCAGGGCTTTCACGATCCCCTGATAGCGCCAGCCCATGATGTTATAGGTGCTGCCGATCCCGCCATCTGCCCCCGCCAGCAGGCCGGACGCGAAGATCTCATCGTAGCCGTTGTACAGCACCAGATCCGGGTGCGCCCGGCGGATCTGCTCCATCTGGAAGAGATCGCCGGAGGTCTGCTTCAGGGCACCCACGCCCGGCAGGGTCACCAGGGTGTTGATCTGATCCAGAGAGAGTTTCACCCCACTGAGGGCCGGAATGTTGTACACCACCATCGGCAAACCCTCCGCAGAATCAATGATCCCCCGGTAGTGATCGCAGTGCTCTTCAAAGCTGAACGGATAGTAGAATGGCGTCACGGCGGAGACGGCGTCATAGCCAAAACGGCTGGCGGCCCGGGCGAGCTGCTGGCTCTCATGGGTGCTGACGGTGCCGACGTGGGCAATCAGGGTGAGTTTCCCTTTTGCTTCTTCGGCCACGATTTCAAGCACTTCCTGACGTTCGGCGATGCTCTGCACAAAGGCTTCGCCGGTGGATCCGCCGACGTAGAGGCCGTCCATTCCCTGCGCGATATTGAACCGCACCAGCTGGCGCAGGCTTTGGGTATCCAGCTGCTGCTGGTCATTAAACGGCGTAAGAAGTGCGGGCATAACCCCTTTCAGCGTAACTGACATACAAACCTCGAGTGTGTAGTGATGATGTTATGACTGTAGACCTTTATACCTGTTATACCAGCAAGACCAAAACAAACATCAATGAAATGCGCAGAACGCGATCCAGTTCACTAAACGATCGTGGGATTACTTGCGACGCTTTTTGCTCTGCTCGAAGGCGTGCCAGGTGGCGAAAACGCTGGTGAGGTGCGCCTGCAGGGCCTGTTCAGCCGCATCGGGATCCTGATTGCGGATCGCCTCGAAGATGGCGATATGCTGTTGATAACTGGTGTTATTGTGCTCGCGCAGCGCCTGCTCGGGTACTGCAGGACGGGCGGCGATCAGCCAGTCGATCAGGGCCACGTGGATGGCCATAAAGATAGGGTTGTTGGGGATCTCCGCCAGCACGCGATGAAACTCAACGTCGGAGCGGATAAAGAGTGCGTTGTCATCCAGCGACTGGCTGTTCAGCTCCAGCGCTTTTTCCAGCAGGGCGATCTGCGCCTTGCTGGCATGCTGGGCGGCATGGCGCACCAGGCTCGATTCAAAGAACAGGCGCAGCTGCTCGAAGTGGGCAATCCCGCCCGGATGGGCGAGAAAATCTTTCGCCATGCCGGAAAGCTCGCTGATGATGGTATCCGCTGACGGACGCGAAATGCGGGCGCGCTCGCCGTTCTGGATCTGCACCAGCCCTTTGCGTTTTAACGCCGCCAGCGCTTCACGGACCGAGGGGCGACCGACGTTAAAAAAGGCCATCAGCTCACGCTCGGACGGAAGCTGTTCCCCTTCGGCGAACTCACGACGACGGATCATCTGCTCCAGCTCTTCTTCCACCATCTCGGACAATTTTTTGCGCGCAAGCGGGCGACGGCGTAATGCATGCCCAATGGTTTCCGGGGTGGTATCTGCCTGTTTTTCGCTGGACATTGTCATAGACGTTACATCGTAAGAAGTTGAGTTAAGGAGTTCTTTATCATAACACAGCCCTCTCTGCCAGGCGTTATCCGAACGTTCGCAATACAGGCGGAATAATTATCAATTACAAAAGCGATTAAATATTCTCTGATACTCCCCCCGCTATTATTAAATTTGACCAGCCATTCAAATATTACTTCGCCTGGTAATATTATTCTTGCCACCCCAGAAATTAAAAAAATAAATTCGCCTGCTAAATAATTTTAAAGCTCAACAGAAACCCGATCAAAATAATTTCGAAAATATAGACAGCGCGATGAGAGTTGTACAACTCTGCAAAAATGGCGTAGATAAAATAATAACCGGGCCTCTCAGTGCTCATAAAAAAGTATGATTGTGGGAAGATAAAGACCCTTCATAGTTAACTTTATAGCGAGACAGTAACATGTGATAACACTTTTAAACATTCGTTAAGCCCCGCTAAAAAATTGTCATCCCTGGCCCTAACCCTTTGAATGTACATATACATTCGAAGCGTCGAGTCCGTTAGTGATTTTATTTATCTCTCCACAGGAGGGATAAATAAACTTACCCAAAATTCACTCCCGCCACCCCGGAAATAGTGGGCGAAAGGGTATTGTCATTAACGAGTTAACACGGAGCACATTAATGCAATCACCAGTAATAGCGTAATCCCGTATGACCCGGCACGTTCTTTTCGCACACCTTTTAAACAGCGAAAACGAATGATGATAGCGATTCAAGATTGAGGTAATTAATTATGGCCGAACAATATGATTTTACTGTCACGCTGCATGACCTCGAATTTATTCTCAAGCAGATCAAGATCTCCGAATCCGCCACGAATGCCGATGGCACCGTCAACGGCGATGCGCTACGCGATGCGGTAGGTGACCCGCTGCTCCCGTACGGCATACGTACCGTGGACGGCTCCTGGAACAACCTGTTACCGGGCCAGGAGCTGTACGGCTCTGCCGACCAGACCATGCCAAGACTGGTGCCGCTGGATCTGCAAGCCATTCAGAACAATCCAGAGCTGGCCAAATATCTGAGTATCTCCGGCCCTAACGGCGTGGTGACCGATTCTGACCCGCGCACCATCAGTAATATTATTTCCGACCAGAGCACTAACAACCCGGCGGCAGTGGAAGCAGCGGACGGACTCAAAGACGCCCCCGGGGGCGGCACCAGCGAGAACGGCAGCCTGTCCATTCCGAACCTCTCCCCGGATATTGGTCTGTCGCCCGCCTTCAACGGCTGGATGACCTTCTTCGGCCAGTTCTTTGACCACGGTCTGGATCTGATCCCCAAAGAGGGGAACGGGATCGTTTTTATCCCGCTGATGCCGGACGATCCGCTGTACAAAGAGGGCTCCCCGACCAACTTCATGATCCTCACCCGGGCCAAGGTGGATGCCACCCACAACACCGTCAACACCACCACCCCGTGGATCGATCAGAACCAGACCTACACCTCCCATCCGTCGCACCAGATCTTCCTGCGCGAATTCACCATCATTGATGGCAAGCCCGAGCCAACCGGTCATCTGCTGAATGGCGCACACGGGATCGCCACCTGGGGTGAGGTCAAAGCCCATGCCCTGCAGTTCCTTGGCATTCAGCTGACCGATGCGGATATTTTCAACGTGCCGCTGCTGGCAACCGACCGCTACGGCAACCTGATGTTGAGCGCCAACGGCAAGGTGCAGATTGTCACCCTTCACGGGCTGGTGGAGGCCAACGGCGGTTTACTGCCTTCCGACACCCTGCGCACCGGCCATGCCTTCCTCGATGACATCGCCCACACTGCGGTACCGAAATTTGACGCCAACGGCAACCTGCTGGCCGATAGCAATGATGCCATCGGCGGTGCGCCGGAAGCCGGCACCTACGATAACGAACTGCTCGACCGCCACTTCATCACCGGCGACGGTCGCGGCAACGAGAACATCGGCTTAACCGCGGTGCACTCGGTATTCCACGACGAACATAACCGTCTGGTGGAGCAGTACAAAGCCACTATCCTGGGCTCCGGCGATATCAGCGTAATTAACCAGTGGCTGATGCCAAACCACCAGATCACCGAGATCCCGGCGGATACCAGCACCCTGGTGTGGAACGGCGAATACCTGTTCCAGGCCGGTCGCTTCACCACCGAGATGGAATACCAGCACCTGGTGTTTGAAGAGTTTGCCCGTTCCGTGCAGCCAGCGGTTGACCCGTTTGTCTTCTCGAACACCGCCGACATCAACCCGGCGATCTTCGCGGAATTCGCCCACGTGGTGTACCGCTTCGGCCACTCGATGCTGACCGAGACCGTGGATCGCACCACTTTTGATATGCAGAGCGATGACCTGGGTCTGATCCAGGCCTTCCTCAACCCGCTGGCCTTCGATAACAACGGCTCGATGGACAACCAGGCGGCCATCGGCGCCATCGTGCGCGGCATGACCCGTCAGGTGGGGAACGAGATCGATGAGTTCCTGACCGGAGCGCTACGCAATAACCTGGTCGGCCTGCCGCTGGATCTTGGTGCTCTCAACATCGCCCGCGGCCGCGACACCTTTATGCCGACCTTCAACCAGGCCCGTGCGCAGTTCTTCGAGCTGACGGGCAATAGCGAGCTGAAACCCTATGAGAGCTGGGCCGATTTCGCCGCGAACCTGAAAAATACCGCCTCGATCCTCAACTTTATGGCCGCCTACGGCCAGCATCAGCTGATCCTCAACGCCACCACCATTGCCGAAAAACGCGCGGCGGTCGAGTTCCTGCTGTTTGGCCCGGCCGACGATGCCACCCGCGCCGATGCCTTTGATTTCTTCAACAGCACCGGGGCCTGGGCGAGCAAAGAGTCCGGCCTGAACATGGTCGACTTCTGGATTGGCGGCCTGGCGGAACGGAAAATGGAGTTCGGCGGCATGCTCGGCTCTACCTTTAACTTCGTCTTTGAGACGCAAATGGAGATGCTGCAGGACGGGGACCGCTTCTACTACCTGAGCCGTACCCAGGGGCTGAACATGCTCAACCAGCTGGAGGCCAACTCCTTTGCGGCGCTGGTGATGCGTAACAGCGATCTGGGCGATGAGGGCTCCTCCCATGTCCACGCCAAACTGTTCATGACCCCGGATCACGTGCTGGAAGTGAACACCGGCGTACAGATGGGGGCCGATCCAAAATGGGGTAACGCGCTGAAAGATCTGCTCACCCCGCTGGTGATTCGTAAAGCGGCCGGGGCGGATGTCAACGGCGACGGCAAGGCGGACGGTGCGTACCTGAAATACTCCGGTGACGGACACGTGGTGCTCGGCGGCTCTGCCGGGAACGACACCTTAATCGGCGGCAAAGGCATCGACAGCCTGTGGGGCGACGGCGGTAACGACCGTCTCGACGGCGGCGATGAAGCTGATACCGTGCACGGCGGCGACGGGGACGACATCATCACCGACACCGGCACGCCGGTCGGCGGGGCCGACTTCCTGCACGGTGATGCCGGGAACGACGTCATCTTCTCCGGCAACGGTAACGACCTGAGCTTCGGCGGCAGCGGCCAGGACTTCATTGTCGTGGGCGAGGATGCCCAGGAGGTATTTGGCGGGCTGGATAATGACTTTATCCTCGGCGGCTCCGGCGCTGACGCGCTGCTGGGCAACGAAGGTGACGACTGGCTGGAAGGCGGCGATGGCTTTGACTCCCTGACGGGTGAGAACTCTGAGCTGTTCTTCAACAGTACCATTGTCGGCCACGACGTCCTGAACGGTCAGGGGAACGACACCGACTACGACGGCGAAGCGGGCGATGACATCATGGTTCAGGGGGCCGGTATCCAGCGTAACAACGGGATGGCGGGCTTCGACTGGGCGATCCACAAGGGCGACGTTGTCGGCGCGAACTCTGACCTCGGAATTCCGATCTTCGTGAACCAGCAGGAGTTTATCCTGCGCGATCGTTTCGACCTGGTGGAAGGGCTGTCGGGCTGGAAATTTAACGATGTGCTCACCGGCACCGATCAGCCACTCGGTACTGCCCCGGTTCAGGGAACCCCGCTCTCCAACAACCTGACCCTTGAAGGCGTGGCACGGATCAACGGCCTGGATAAGGTGGTTGGCAGCAATCTGATCAACGGCGCGGTGAATGGCGTGGTGCTTAACCCGGACAACGGCGCGGACATTCTCCTCGGCGGCGGCGGCAGCGACCGCATCATGGGTAAAGCGGGCAATGACATTATCGATGGCGATGCCTGGCTGAACGTGCGGATCGAAGTACGCGACGCCAACGGTGCGGTGATCAAGAGCGCCGACAGCATGAACGAGCTTAAAGCCGAGATGCTGAATGGCACCCTCAATCCGGGCCAGCTGCACATCGTGCGTGAGATCCTCAATGACGGTAACAAAGGCGAAACCGACATTGCGCTCTACCGCGACGTTAACGGCAATTACAACTTTACCCGCAACGCTGACGGCAGCCTGACGGTCAACCATGCCACCGTCTCCGCTAATCTGCCATTCGGGGACGGCACCGACCGCCTGCTGAACATGGAGAAGCTGGAATTTGGCGACAATACCCAGCTGTGGGTGACGGCGCAAAAGGCCACCGGCGACGTCAACATCAGCAACAGTGCGCCGGGGGTGGGCGACCTGCTGCGGGTCAACACCGCTAACCTGGCGGATGGCAACGGTCTGGCGGGCAACCTGCCGATTACCTACACCTGGCAGGCGCTGATTGGCGGGCAGTGGCGCGACCAGGCCACCGGCACCGAGTTCCGGGTGGGCGATAACCTCGCCGGCACGCAGCTGCGGGTGAACGCCAGCTTCACCGACCGGATGGGCGATGCGGAATCCCTGGTGTCGGCCGTCACCAGCGCGGTAGGTCCACGGGATCAACCGACCCGGGGCGTACCGGTGGTCAGCGACCTGACGCCAACCCGCACCCTGGCGGTAACGGCTGACGTCTCGGGCATCACCGATGGCGACGGCCTGACCAACGGCAACAACTTCCGCTACCAGTGGCAGATGAGCTCGGGTCTGGGCTTTATCAACATTGTCGGGGCTACGGCGGCCACCTTTGTCCCGACGCAGGCCACGATGGAGCGGCAGCTGCGGGTGGTTGTGACCGTCACCGACGATGAGGGCAACCCGTCGGTGACCCTGACCTCCGCCCCGACCCAGCTGGTCGGCAATATCGTGACCGGCAACAACGGGGCCAACACCCTGTTCGGCACGGCTGGCAGCGACTATATCGACGGCGGCGCGGGTAACGACACCCTGCTCGGCCTGGCGGGCGATGACGTGCTGATCGGCGGGACGGGCAATGACGACCTGGACGGCGGCGCGGGGGCTGACCAGATGGCCGGCGGCGTCGGCAACGACACCTACCACGTGGATGATGCGGGCGACGTCATCACCGAGGCCGTCAACGCCGGCACCGATCTGGTCGAGGTTACTGCCGCCAGCTACGTGATGGCCGACAACCTCGAAAACCTGACCTATACCGGAACGGGCAACTTCAACGGCACCGGCAACGCGCTGGCCAACACCATGACCGGCGGCAGAGGCAACGACACCCTCAACGGGATGGACGGTGACGATACCCTGTTCGGTCTGGCCGGGAACGACACCCTGATCGGCGGAAACGGTAACGATGGCCTTGACGGCGGCCTGGGTGCCGACGCCATGACCGGCGGGCTCGGAAACGACACCTATACCGTGGATAACGTGGGCGATACGGTGGTTGAAGGGGTTAACGGCGGGACCGATACCGTCCGGGTCAGCCTCAACACGTATACGTTGACCCAGGATGTCGAGGTGCTGACCTTTACCGGCAACGGCGGCTTCACCGGGACCGGTAACGCCCTGGCGAACACCCTCACCGGCGGCACGGGCGTGGATCGACTGAACGGCGCGGGCGGGAATGACACCCTCACCGGCGCAGGCGGCAACGACTTCTTTATCTTCGGGGCCAACTTCGGGCAGGACACCATTACCGACTTCGACAGTAACCCGACCGGCGGTCAGGATCTGCTCAACCTGCAGGCGCGGGGCATTACTGCCGCCAACTTCAACAGCAACATCACGATGACCACCAGCGGGACGTCGACGGTCCTGAACTTCGCCAACGGCGACAAAATCACGTTACTGAATACGGCAGTCAGCTCTATTCAGTTGACGGATTTCCAGCTGGGTTAAGCACCACGGTCATCGATAACACGACGTCATTGATTTAATAAGGAGCACCCTATGCCGCGCCAGTATAAGTCAACAGAACTGAAAAACGCCCTCAAGGGGACCAGGCCTGCATTTATTACCCTGCTGTTTTTTGGCAGCGTGATAAATATGCTTATGCTGGCGCCGGCAATTTATATGCTACAGGTGTACGACCGGGTTCTGGCCAGCCAGAACACCACCACCCTGCTGATGCTCACGTTACTCATCATCGGCTTATATACCGTCATCGGAATGATTGAGTTCGCCCGTTCCAGCGTGATGACCCGGCTGGGCAACCGGCTCGACGTGAAGTTAAATCAGCTGGTCTTTAATGCTGCCTTTAAGCGCAAAATTGCGACGGGGGATAATAACCCGGCGCAGGCGCTGAACGAGCTGGCGCAGATCCGCCAGATCCTCTCCGGCAACAGTCTGTTCGCCCTGCTCGATATTCCCTGGACGCCCTTCTATCTGTTAGTGGCGTTCCTGGTTCATCCCCTGCTGGGTTATCTGTCGCTCGGCGGGATCCTGATTTTACTTTGCCTGACGCTGCTCACGGAGCTCTCCACCAAAAGGCCGATTCAACAGGCGCAGATGCTGAGCGTCAGCAACTCGATCATCCTTAACAAGCAACTCCAGAACTCCGACACCATCGAAGCCATGGGGATGCTTGCCACCCTGAAAAAGCACTGGCTGGAAGGCCATACCAAAGTGATGGTGCTCCAGACCCACATTGCCGATAAATCGGCGGTCTACAGCAGCCTGAGCCGCTTTGTCCGCGTCCTGCTGCAGTCCGTATCGCTGGGGGCCGGCGCCCTGCTGGTGATCGCCGGTGAAATCACCCCCGGGCTGATGATTGCCGCGTCGATCATCCTCGGGCGCGTACTGAGCCCGGTGGAGCAGATCATCGGCAGCTGGAAGCAGTTCGTGCAGTTCCGCAGCGCCTGGAAACAGCTTACCCGCCTGCTGGAGGAGTACCCGGCGCCGAAAGCGATCCTCACCCTGCCAACCCCGAAAGGCGTCATCAGCGTCGAAGGGGTGTTTGCTGCCCCTCCGGGACAGAAAACGGCCACCCTGCGCAACGTCTCATTCCAGCTCGAACAGGGCGAAGTGCTGGGGATCATCGGCCCTTCCGCCTCCGGCAAAAGCTCGCTGGCGAAGCTGCTGGTGGGGGTATGGCAGCCGCTGGCCGGGAAAGTGCGGCTGGACGGTGCCGACATCTGCCAGTGGGATAAAACCCTGCTCGGCCCGTCGATGGGCTATCTGCCGCAGGACGTGGAGCTGTTTGACGGCAGCATCGCCCAGAACATCGCCCGCTTCGGTCAGGCCAACAGCGAGCTGATTGTCGCCGCGGCGCAGCTGGCCGGGGTTCACGAGATGATTTTGCGTCTGCCGCAGGGCTATGACACCCCGCTGGGTGCCAGCGGCCATCAGCTCTCCGGCGGGCAGCGCCAGCGCATCGGTCTGGCGCGAGCGGTGTACAACAACCCTGCCTTTATCGTTCTCGATGAGCCCAACGCCAACCTCGACGACGCCGGGGAGATGGCCTTGATCAAGGCCATCAACGCCCTGCGCGCCCAGGGGCAGACGGTGGTGCTGATCTCCCATCGCCCGACCCTGCTGGGGGTAGTGAATAAAGTGCTGCTGATTAACGAAGGTGCCGTTCAGGCGTTCGGCCCGCGCGAGCAGGTGTTTGCCAACCTGCGCCAGGCCAACATGCTGAAATCGGTCCCGGTCGCACCCGCAGCCGAAAGCCCGGCACCTGTTGAAACCCAACCATCACCACGTGAGGCATTATCATGAACAAAAATAATAAAGGGCCAGAGATGCCAGACGCCGACCTCGTCGATATCAATATCTGGCCGCCGTTGATCCGCGGCCTGGCGGTGATCCTCATTGCCGTCGGGGGATTTTTACTCTGGGCGGTAAAAGCGCCGCTGGATGCCGGGGTAGTGGCCGACGGCACGGTGACGGTCTCCAGCAACCGAAAAACCATCCAGCACTTAAGCGGCGGCCGGGTGACCGATATCTATATGAAGGAAGGGGAAGCGGTGAAAAAGAACCAGGTGTTAATGCGCCTCGACACCCTGCAGCTGGACATGCGCTACAGCGCGTTAAGCGCCCAGTATATCTCTGCCAAAACCAGCGAAGACCGGCTGCTGGCGGAACGCAACGGCGCGGCGAGCATCACCTTCAGCGAAACCCTGCTGAAAAACTTCGCTAACAATAAGCGCCTGGCGGAGAGCCAGCAGCTGCAGGCCAAACTGTTCGAGACCCGCCGCAAAAATATTCAGGACGAGCTGTCGATGATCGAGGAGTCCCTTGACGGTCTGGTCGGCCAGACGGAGAACCTCAATAAAATTAAAGGCTACCGCGAGCATCAGTTCACGCTGATCAACAGAGAGCTGGGGGCAATCCGGGCGCTGAGCGAGAAGAACTACTACCCCAAGGCCCAGCTGATGGTGCTGGAGCGCGAGGCGGCAGAAATCTCCAGTACCGTCTCGGAAGATATCCTCAACATCGCCAAACTGAAGTCGCAGCAGAACGAGCTGCGGATCAAAGCGTATCAGGTGCAGCACCAGTACCAGCGGGAGGTAGAGTCTGAGTTAACGGATAAACAAAAAGAGGTGGCGATGCTGGAGGACGAACTGCAATCGACCCGTCACGAGCTGGATAACACCGTGATCCGCTCGCCAATCGACGGCATTGTGCTGGACGTCAAAGTCAGCACCGTGGGCGGGGTGATCCAGCCTGGCGAACATCTGATGGATATCGTCGCCGCCGGACAGCCGCTGCAAATCGACGCCAAAATCCCGGTGCAGGCCATCGATAAAATGGCCCCGGGGCTGACCGTTGACGTGATGTTCCCGGCGCTGAACCACGCCCTGCTGCCGTCGGTCCCGGCCAGGGTGCTGACCGTCTCGGCCGACCGCCTGACCGACAAAGTGACCCAGCAGCCCTATTACCTGGCGGAAGTGCAGGTCTCCCCGGAAGGCGTGCGTCTGCTGCGCGATCACAAGATCAAAGCCGGAATGCCCGCCAACGTGACCATCAAAACCGGGGAGCGCACCTTCCTGAGCTACCTGTTTAAACCGCTGCAAGCCCGCCTGGAGCTGGCGTTTAAAGAGATTTGATGTGAGGCGTTTGTCGTTCGTAGGCCGGGTAAGGCGTAGCCGCCACCCGGCGATGCACATCACACTACCTCAACCACCGCAAACTCTTCGGCCACCAGCTCCATATCCTCCGCGTACACCCTTTCCCGGGTGAAAAACGCCTTATGTTCCTCGCGCCAGTATGCCAGGCTCAAATCCCCTTCCCCCTCTTTACGGGCAAAGGCTTCCGTCACCTCAGAGAAGCGCACCAGGCGCAGAGACAGCATTCTGATAACGCAGACCGGCGCGCCCTGGCCGTTAAGAATAATATGGTAACTTCCGGGCCCGGGAGCGGCGTCATCGGCATTAAAGGAGGCCAGCGAGCAGCATGAGGCGGTCTTAATTCCTTTGACGACCAGGTCCGCAAGTTCGTTAGCCATCGCAGGGTTATCCCCGAAGGCCCATGCCCGGGCACGCGGATATTTCAGTTTTAAGCCTTCAATAACATCCATCGCAAAATCCTTTCAGATCAAATTTTAATGGTTCACTGTAGCACGTTTTGATCGGCCTGCTTGCCGATGCGCTTTCGCCTCTCTACGCTTATCACACGCAGGACCTGACCTCGAATAAACCTGCGCTCTATGAAAGGGAGACCTTATGCTGCGCCTTTTTCTCCTGCTGATGGTCACGCTCGTTTGCCCGTCGCTTTTAGCTGCGCCGATCGCGCACATCATCGACACGGACAAAACCGCCATCAGGCTGTCGTGGCGCGCCTTTGGCGGCATCCCGTCGTGGGCGAATCTGAAGGGGGTGACGGGGACGGTCACGCTGAACCCGGACAATGAATTCGACGACCGCATCAACGTCACCATTCCGGTGGCAACGCTTCAGGCCTCCAACAACCTGCTCACCTGGCAGCTGAAAAGCAATATGTTTTTTGATGCCGCCCGCTACCCGACCATCACCTTTGCCAGTACCCGGGTGGTGAAGCTCGGCCCGGATCGCTACCGCGCCTTTGGCTCCCTCACCGTCCGGGATCTCAGCCGCCCGGTGATCCTCGATGCCCGGCTCGATCGCCTGTCAGGAGAGACGATCGCCCTGCATGCCACCACCGCCATCTCACGATCGGCCTATAAAATGGATCGCTTTGCGCTGGTGGTGGACGATCGGATCGCCATTGCCATCGAGATCCAGGCAAAGCCCGCCAAACTATGACAGCGCGGCCTGCAGCTGGCGGGCCGCTTCTTCTAACTGCGCAACGGGCGTGCGCCCAATCAGGGCAAACTGATACCCCCGGGCGTGCCACCAGGCGATATGCATCCCGTAACGCTGTTCTGTGGCCATCGCGGTTGAATGCCCCTGACCGTGGGCCGAGACGCACAGCGCCAGCGGGCCATAATCGGCCTGGTTCCAGGCAATCTGGGCGATAGCGGTATGTTCATAGCGCAGAATACGCACCATCTTCAGCTCGCTGTCTGGCAGAACCAGCTGCTGCTCGTGCAGCTGCAATCCCACATCCTGGGCGATGCGGGCCAGGCCGCGGCGCAGCACAGGCGGCGAGCTGTCGGCATCGAGCAGCGTTTCGGCGCTGTAGAGCGACATGTAGTGCGCCTCCAGATCGCGGATGCTGGCGTTCTCATCGCGCTCTTCCGGCCTTTCGCCTGTTAACGTGCGCGCCAGATAGCCCACGCCCGTGCCGGTCAGCAGAAAACCGACCGAGGCGGCAATCAGCGCCCGGCGGCTGACGCCCGGGCGTGGCGTACCCTGTTCGCTGAGATGGGCATCCAGACGGGCCTGCATCCGCGCCGCGGGGGCCTCGTCCAGCAGGGGGGAAAAGGCCGCGCGGTAATCCTGGTTACTCTTCATCAGTTCGGCGGTACGTCCGGCGAGCTGGTCGTCGCTGCGCAGCAGGCGGGCAAACTGTTCAGCGTCGCTCTCCTCCATCTCGCCATCCAGCCAGGCCACGATGGCCTCATCGCCGTAGGGGGGCGTAAAGCGGATCCTTTTCACCAGCGTTTCTCCTTTGCAGCAGGCGGGACAGACGCCGTGTTGGCCAGCGTCGCCCGGGCGGTGGCCAGCCGGCTCATGATCGTGCCAATCGGCACCGATAAAGTGTCGGCCGCCTCCTGATAGCTAAAGCCTTCGACGTAGACCAGAAAGAGTGCGTTGCGCTGCGCCTCCGGCAGAGCGTTAACCCGATGCATGATCTGCTGGTAACGCTGACGATCCTCGTCCTGTTCGTGCGTGTCAGGGGCCAGCAGATCCTCGGTATCGACAAAGCCCTGCCCCATCCGCACGCGGCGCGCGCGCAGATCGGAGATCCAGATCGAATGGAGGATCGAAAACAGCCACCTGTCGATACGCGTGCCCGGCGCAAACTGCGCGCTCTTTTCCAGGGCACGCACGCAGGTGGCCTGCACCAACTCCTCGGCCATATCCCGGCTGCGCGACAGCACCAGGCCGTAGCGCCAGAGGCGATTCAGATGTACAGCAAGCTGCTGGCGAACGTCGCTGGTGGTGATTTTTCGATCCTCGTGCCCGGTTTCAGGATTCAGGATGGCCGTTAATGGCCGCCTGCAGATCCCGGTACTCTTCACAGGTCTGGCCGCAGATGGCGGCGATCGCTTTCAGCTGCTCCCCGGCGAGATCGGGACGGCCTTTCACCATCCAGGCTTCGCCAAGGTATTCCCGCGCTTTGGCGTAGTTCGGGGCCAGGGCCAGCGAACGCTGATAGTAGCCAATCCCCTCGTCGGTGCGCCCCAGCTTGCGGGTGGCATAGCCGCGGTAGTTCCAGGCCTCGGCCGTGTTGCTGTCCTTCAGGCTGTCGAGCAGGTTCAGGGCCGCCTGATACTCCCCTTTTTTCGCCAGGTGATACGCATAGTGGGTTTTATCCAGATCGCTGAGGCTGCCGGACTTATCCGGCACGCATTTTTTGCTCACGCTGTCATATACCTGCCCTTTCGGACAGTCCGGGGTGGTCTTGTCGGTATTATTATCGCCCATCGCCAGCGCCTGAGGCGCCTGGACGAGAACGAACAGCATGAAACAGGCAGAAGTAAGTTTATGCATGGTGGTGACTCCGTTTAGCTGCACTGGGAACATCCACCTTGTAAACGCGCACCACCCCGACTTTATTCGAAAATATTTATTAATAATTGATCCGGAAACTTCTGCGGTTGTGTTCTAGACTGCGCAACTAAAAATAATACTCACCTGTGAAATAATACTAATGTCGTAGAGCTATTGACGAATGCGGCAGGTATAAAGTCAAAAAATCATACTTTTGTCTTATTATCTTTTATTACAACCTGACTAATAGCCGCACCGGCAGAGATTGCCATCCCGGCAATAATATATTTTGGATTATTATTAATGTCCCGCATTTAATTAATCAAATTAACGCATTTATCGCGGTAAATTGTGATCGGCCTCAATCCCCACGGCCTTCTCCCTTGCCAGGAAAACCCATAAAACCCTTACAGTACAAGGCTTCCAGCAAACCCACCTCCTGCAACCGTCTATTTATGAGACTACAACAGGCGTTATCAATCGCCAGAAATTTATTTCACCGCTTCGTCATTTGCGCTTTTAGTGCTTTCTGGCTATATCATTTTTAAGCACTAATGAGACGATCGCCATATTAATAACAGGGATGGCAAACATCACGCCTGGCATGAGCCGTTTTAAAAACATTACAGCAGGTCACTATTTCTGACAAATAGTGTCTCTTTCGGGACGCTTAAACTCTGCTGAGAATAAATGAATTTAAACACACAGCATTTCTTTCACTCTGTTGGGAGTCATACACATGAGTAAATTCACTGTCATCTCCAGACTGACGCATAAAGAAACGGTAGCAGAAGGAAACCAGATCATTCTGGGCGAAGATTCCGTGGTGAAGCTTCAGGCCGGCAGAGGTGATATCGCCAGCTATTACCGCACCAACAACGATCTGCTCGTCAGGATGACCAACGGCGAAAGCGTGACGCTGAAAAACTACTTCGTCAACAACCACCAGCTGGTGCTGGATGAAAACGGTGCCCTGTGGTGGATCGACGATCCGCTGGCGGTGGAGCGTTACCAGTCGATCCCCTCCACCGATGCCCTGATTGCTGGCAACGTCAATAACTCATCCGGCGATACCCCTATCTGGCCATGGGTGTTGGGTGGCGTGGCGGCAGCAGGCGGTATTGCGCTGGCGGCTGGCGGTGGTGGCGGTGGCGGCGGTGGTGGTGGCAGCAAGCTTATCGATCCGGGCCCGGCGGCTCTCGATACCACGCCGCCTGACGCGCCCACTAACCTGCATTTCGCCAACGGTAACACTCAGCTGCTCGGCAATGCCGAAGCCAACAGCACGGTCACCGTGACCGATGCCGACGGCAACGTGGTGGGCAAAGCGAAAACCAACGGCAACGGCGAATTTACCGTCGAGCTGGGCACGCCCTATACCAACGGCGAGACCCTGGAAGTTATCGCAACCGACGGTTCCGGTAACGTCAGCCCGCCAACCAACATTACCGCCGCGGATACCACTCCACCGGAAGCACCGATGATTATCCTCGCGGACGATGCTGTCGGCAGCCTCACCGGCGCGCTCGACAGCGATCAGACCACCGATGATCCCCGCCCGGTCTTCAGCGGCAGCGGCGAGGCCGGGACCACCCTCACAATCTACGACAACGGTAAGTCCATCGGCAGCACCGTGGTGAACAGCGACGGCAGCTGGAGCTTCACGCCTGCTAATAATCTCGCAGACGGCTTCCACCAGTTTACCGCCGTCTCCACCGATGCTGCGGGCAACGTCAGCCCGGACTCTGCGGAGTTTAACCTCACCATTGATACCCTCGCCCCGAATGCACCGGTACTGGAAGTGACGGACGACGAGGGCACCATCCAGGGTCTGCTCACCAACGGTGGGTTTACCGATGACAACCAGCCGGAGCTGGGCGGCCAGGGCGATCCGGACAGCACCATCGCCATCTATGACAATGGCCTGCTGCTGGCGGAGGTCGTCGTCGCCGACGACGGCACCTGGAGCTATACCCCGCCGGTGGCCCTGGCGGATGGGCTGCACAGCATCACCCTGACGGAAACCGATCTGGCGGGCAACCTGAGCCCTACCTCCGCGCCGTTCGAATTTACCATTGACCGCACCCCGCCGGCCGCCCCGACCGGACTGGTGCTCAATACCGAAGGGACAATCCTCACCGGCACGGCGGAAGCCAACTCGACGGTCACGGTCAGCAACGATCTGGGCGTCACCTTAGGCACGGCAACTGCGGATGCTAACGGGGCGTTTTCAGTGACCCTGAGCGCGGCTCAGCTCAACGGCGAGACGCTGAGCACAGCGGCCACCGACAGGGCGGGTAACGAAGGGCCAGCAGCGGACCTGGTTGCCCGGGATGTTACCGCCCCGGCGGCACCGTCTGCCCTCGTGGTGGCAACGACGGGCGACAGCGTAAGCGGTGAAGCCGAAGCCGGCGCGCGTATTTCGGTGCGTGACGCCGGGGGAACGGAGCTTGGCTCCGGTGAAGTCGGCCTCGACGGCAAGTTCACCGTCAACATCGCCCCTAACCAGCTCAACGGTGAAGTGCTGACGGTCTACGCGTTCGATACCGCTCAGAACCAGAGCCCTCCGGGTCAGGCCACCGCCACCGACTCGACGCCACCGGAACCGCCGGCACAGCTGGCGATCGCTGCCGATGATGTGACGCTCACCGGCACCGCAGAAGTGGGCAGTACGGTGGTTCTTATGGAAGGCACCACGAAGCTTGGTGAAGTCGTGGTGGGTGAAACAGGCAGCTTCACCTTCACCATGGCTACCGCCAGGCTGAACGGTGAGATCCTGAGTCTTACCGCTACCGATCACGCGGGCAATACCAGCGAGGCCAGTTCGATAGAAGCCAGGGACATTACCCCTCCGGCCACGCCGATCATTACCGACGTGGTGGATGATGTCCCTTCGCTTATCGGCACCATCGTGAGCGGGGCGACAACCGATGACCGCACCCCGCTGATCTCCGGTACGGGTGAGCTTGGCACCAAAATTTTCGTCTACAGCGAGAATATCCAGATCGGTATGACGGAGGTCGATACGACGGGCCACTGGTCGTTCCAGGTTCCGGCCAGTCTGACGGATGGGGCTCACTCCCTGACCGCCGATGCCGTTGATCGGCGCGGCAATCACAGCGTGATGTCCGAGATCTGGTCGATTAACGTCGACCCGGCAGCCCCGAACCCGCCAACCGCGACGGTAGCCACCGCGGCCTTCGCCCAGAGTGAGGAGCCGGTGGTCAGCACCCTGAGCGCCGGCTCCACGGGCGAAACGCTGATCTATAGCGTGCTTAATGACACCGGAGGCGACCACGTCAGCAACTTCTCGCTGGCGGCGGGGGATAAAATCGACATCAGCGAGCTGCTGGTCGGCTGGAACGGCGATCGCTCCACGCTGGGGGATTTTATCCAGGTCAGCAACAGTGAGGGCAATACGGTGATCAGCATTGACCGGGACGGAGCCGGCACCAGCTATGCGCCAGCGACGCTGGTAACGCTGGATGACGTCCAGACCACGTACGAGGAGCTGGTAAACCAGAATCACATCATTACCGGTTAAAGAAATTTTTCTTCCTCTCCCTGTGGGAGAGGGTCGGGGTGAGGGCATCTGGCCTCACCCCATCAACATCGCCGGGTGGCGGCTACGCCTTACCCGGCCTGGAAAACCGAAAACAATCGACTTTAACCTCGTAGGCCCGGCAAGCGTAGCGCCGCCGGGCAATCAGACCGCACGCCTGCAACACCGCCGGGTGGCGGCTACGCCTTACCCGGCCTACAAAACCGAAAACAATCGACTTTGACCTCGTAGGCCCGGCAAGCGTAGCGCCGCCGGGCAAACAGACCGCACGCCTGCAACATCGCCGGGTAGCGGCTACGCCTTACCCGGCCTACAAATTTAAAATACCTTCAGACCTCGTAGGCCCGGCAAGCGTAGCGCCGCCGGGCAATCAGACCGCACGCCTGCAACATCGCCGGGTGGCGGCTACGCCTTACCCGGCCTGGAAATTTAAATTACCTTCAGGTAAATAACCCCAAACTTAATGCCATTAATATTGTGACCTGGGCACCACATTATTTTTTCTACCAAATACCGTTATTGCCTTAACTTAAACCATGCTCTAAATAGCAGAGCATTTTAATAAAGCAAACCTCTATATTTATATTAAAAAACAACTCTGGATATATCATATTGAATATCTCTTTCATCCCCGCTTAATTATTTACACAGCCGCACTAAAATATAAATCCGCTCAATTTCCACATCCGGATTATTCCTAACCCATTAAATTAACGTTAAAATAACTGCCCTTACCCTGTGTTGCACCCACCGCACCAGACCGCATAGCGCCTGGCTTCCTTAGCGCACCCCGCATACAAATAACGTCTTCAATACCGCTAACCCTTTATTAACCGGTGCTTAATTTGCGCTTTTAGTACTTTCTGGCTATATCAAATTTAGTCAATCCGAAATTGTTACCAATATTAAAGACAAGGATTTTACCGCCGAGAAATATATCCCCAGCCGTCTTACCCCCTGAATACCCAGGGCAAAAATCCGCTGCCACCATCGTTTTATCGGCAGCTCTTAATAACTTTTAAATAATTACCCTGGGTCATTGTTTTAATTTAACAGTTTCCCTACGGGTGGCGCTCAATCTGCTCAATAGAAATGGCTTAAACCGCTCGCCATTTCATTGCACTCTGCCGGGAGTAACACACATGAGTAAAATCACTGTCATCTCCAAACTGACGCACGTGGAAACGGTAACAGACGGGTCTCAGGTGACGCTGGCCGACTCTTCCATCGTTAAGATCAACGCCCAACGTGCCGACATTCTCGACTATGAACGCAGCGGTAACGACCTGATCGTTAAGCTGGCCGACGGCGAAACCCTGACCCTCAAAAATTTCTTTGTCGCCGGTGAACAGGGGATCAGCCAGCTGGTGCTGGAAGAGAGTAACGGTGCCCTGTGGTGGATTGCCGATCCGATGGCGGCAGAGAGCTACCAGTCGATCGCCTCCGTTGATGCCCTGCTGGCGGGCACCACTACCGCGTCGGCAGGTGAAGCGGCGATCTGGCCGTGGGCGCTGGGTGGCGTGGCGGTGGCAGGCGGCATTGCGCTGGCCGCAGGTGGCGGCGGCGGCGGTGGTGGTGGTGGTGACAGTGATAATGGCAGTGGCAATGGAAGTGGCAGTGACGGGGGTAATGGCAGTGGCAGTAACCCGACGCTGCCGGGCACCGATCCGAACGACACCACGCCTCCGGGCGCAGCGACCAACCTCAGATTTTCAGCCGATGGTACCCAGCTTAGCGGGAGCGCCGAAGCCAACAGCATCATCACCGTCACCGATGCCAACGGCAATGTGATCGGCCGGGGCCAGACCAACGGCAACGGTGAATTCACCGTCGATCTGGGCAAGCCCTACACCAACGGCGAGACCCTGACCGCGACCCCGACCGACGGGGCAGGCAACACCGGACCGGGCACGACGGTGACCGCCGCGGATACCACGCCGCCGCAGGCCCCGACCCTCAACAGCGTTACCGATGATGTGGGCAGCGTGACCGGATCGCTCACCAGCGGCCAGTCCACCGATGACGCCCGCCCGACCTTTAGCGGCAGCGGCGAACCGGGCAGCACCATCACGGTTTACGACAACGGTACCGCCATCGGCACCGCGCAAGTCAACAGCAACGGCAGCTGGTCCTTCACCCCGGCCACCGCGCTGGGCGAAGGGGCACACCAGATCACCACCCAGGCCACCGACGCCGCGGGCAATACCGGACCGGCCTCACCGGCATTCAGCTTTACCGTGGATACCCTTGCCCCGAATGCCCCTTCCGGCGTGACGATCGCGGACACCACCGGGACGGTGCAGGGCGTACTTGTCGCCGGGCAGACCACCGATGCCAACCGCCCTGCCCTGAACGGCACCGGTGAACCCGGCAGCACCATCACGATCTACGACAACGGTCAGGCCGTGGGCCAGACCACGGTGGGCACGGACGGCAAATGGAGCTTTACGCCAGACACGCCGCTTGCCGACGGCGCGCATTCCATCACCCTGACGGAGACCGACCTGACGGGCAACACCAGCGATCCGTCCGCCCCGTTTGCGTTCACCATTGACCGCACGCCGCCGGACCAGCCGACCATCAGCCTGATCCCGGGCGGCACCGAGGTCACCGGCAGCGCCGAGCCAAACAGCACGATTACCATCACCGACAGTAACGGGAAGGTGATTGGCACCGGCCAGACCGATGCCAACGGCGATTACAGAGTTCCCCTCAACGAGGCGCAAACCGAAGGGGATACCCTCAGCGTGGTGGCCTCCGATGCCGCCGGAAACCAGAGCCAGCCAATCAGCGCCGTGGTGGGTGATGTCACCCCGCCTGACGCGCCGACCGATCTGGCGATCAATCCTGAAGGCTCCGTCGTCACCGGTAAGGCAGAAGCGGGCAGCACCGTCACCATACGCGATGGCGACGACGTTATCGGGAGAGGCGTTGCCGGCACTGACGGCAGCTTCGAAATTATCCTCTCCACCCCACGCCTGAACGGCCAGGATCTGGCGGTCACCGCCACCGACGCAGCGGGTAATACCGGGCCGGAGGGCAGCGTGACCGCCCCGGACGTGACGCCGCCGCAGGCCCCGGTCATCACCAGCGTGGTGGATGACGTGGAGGGCATCACCGGCGTGATCCGCGACGGGCAGATTACCAATGACACCCAGCCGGTAATCAGCGGCACCGGCGAACCGGGGGCGACCATCTACATCTACAGCGGCACGGATCAGGTTGGCTTTGCCGAAGTGGACGCGGACGGCAACTGGTCTACCGAGCTGCTGCTGATTGACGACGGTGGCTATGTTCTGACCGCACAGGCCGTTGACCGCTACGACAACCGCAGCGAATCCTCCGGCAGCTGGACCATCATCATCGATGCCACGCCACCGGCCACTCCGGCGATTTCCCAGGTGATCAACGATCTGCCTGAGACCGCCGTGACCATCGACAACAACGGCACCACCAACGACAACCGTCCGACCCTGTACGGCACTGGCGAAGTCGGTTCGACCATCAGCATCCGCGTCGATGGCGTCGAGGTGGGCACCGCCCAGGTCGGCAGCGGCGGGGAGTGGAGCTTTACCCCCACCACCGCCCTGCTGGATGGGCAGCATGCGATCACCACGGTGGCGACAGATGCCGCCGGTAACAGCAGCCCCGCTTCCGGAACCTTCACCCTGACCATCGATACCCAGGCCCCCACCGTCCCGGTTATTACCCGCGTCGAAGACAATACCGGTGGTATTCAGGGGGATGTGACCAGCAACACGCCGACCGATGAAACCCGGCCGGTGATCCACGGCAGCGGCCCGGCAAACTCGCTCATCAGCATCTATGAAGGCACCACCCTGCTCGGCACCACCACCAGCAATGGGGATGGCGTCTGGAGCCTGCAGCTTGCCACCCCGCTGGTTAACGGCACCCACGTTCTCACTGCGTCAGTCAGCGATGCGGTGGGTAACACCGCCACTTCCGGCAGCTTTAACCTGGTGGTGGATACCCTGGCCCCGGGCACCCCGGACATTCCGGCGATCACCGTCAATCCTGAGGGCGGCGGTGAAGAGACCCTGACCTCCGGCGGCAGCACCCGTGACACTACCCCGACCCTGAGCGGCACCGGTACGGCAGGCGATATCGTCACCATCTACGACGGCACCACCAAAATCGGCGAAACCACCATTCCGGCAGGGGGCAACTGGAGCTGGACCCCGCCTGCTGGGCTGCCCAATGGCACCTACGATCTCAGCCTGACCGTGACCAACAAAGACGGCGCGGGCAACGAGAGCGCCCCGTCCCAGCCGGTGTCCATCACCATTGATACCGAAGCACCGGCGCAACCTGACGCGCCGGTGGTCACCGATAACGTCAGCGAAATTACCGGCCCGGTGGGCAACAACGGCGCCACCAACGACACCCGTCCGGTGCTGAGCGGCACCGGCACGCCGGATGACGTAATTAGCATCTACGACCAGACTGAGACCGGCAACGTGCTGGTGGGCGAAGTGGTGGTCGACATCAACGGCAACTGGACATGGCGCGCCGATGAGCCGCTGGCAGAGGGGACGCACGGCTTTACCGTTATCGCCACCGACCCGGCGGGCAACGCCTCGGCGGTGTCGGACACCATCACAGTGACCGTCGACAGCCTCGTCCCTGAAATCCCGACGATCGCCAGCGTCAATGACACCCTCGCGGCGGGCAGCAGCACCAACGACACCACCCCAACCGTCACCGGCACCGGGGAGAACGGCACCACGGTGATCCTCTACAGCAACGGCGTTGAGGTGGGTCGCGGGCTGGTGAGCAACGGCAGCTGGACCATCACCGCCAGCGCGCTGAAGGATGGCCCGACCACCCTGACCGTGGCGGCGCTGGATGCCGCCGGGAACGCCAGCAGCGCGGGAAGCGACTTTGCCCTCACCATCGACACCGTGCCGCCGGGCAACCCGCAGCTGCTGGAGATCTCTGACAGCACCTTCGTCAACGGCACACTCTACGCCAACAGCAGCACCCCGACCCTGAGCGGCACCGGCGAGCCGTTGAGCACTATCACCGTCTCGGTTGACGGCAATCCGCTCGGCCAGGTGCAGGTCAACGAGCAGGGACAGTGGACCTTCCCGCTGCCGGCTGGCACCGAACTGCAGGATGACACCCACACCATCACCCTGGTGGCGAGCGACGCGGCGGGTAATATCAGCGAAGGCAGCCCGGTCACCCTGGTGATCGACACTGACGCACCGGATATTCCGGTGGTGACAGAGGTCGTCTCCGGCGGTACGCCGCTGACCGGCACCGCCGAGGCGGGTGCCACCATTACGGTCACCGGCACGGGCGGCGTGGTGCTCGGCACCGGGGTCGCCAACGCCGAGGGGCAGTTCTCGGTAGCCCTGACCCCACCGCAGTACAACGAAGCCACCCTGAGCGTGGTGGCGAGCGATCCGGCGGGCAACGTCAGCGATCCGGCCAGCTTTAACGTCCTGCCGACGCCACAGCTGCCGGACGTGCCGGTTATCGTCGCCATCCTGGATAATAACGGCACCGACGGCAGCATCAACGTCAAAGGCGGCAGCTCCAACGATGCCACCCCAACCCTCACCGGCACGGCGATCCCCGGCAGCCTGGTCACGATTTATCTGGACGGTAGCACCACGGCGCTGGGCACTGCCACCGCCGACGCCACCACCGGGGCCTGGACGTTCCCGGTTGCCACCCTCGGGGAAGGCAGCCACAGCTTCAGCGTCACCGCCACCGTCGACGGCGTGGCCAGCGGCCAGTCGCCTGAAGCCACGGTCAATATCGATCTCACCCCGCCGACCGCCCCGGCCTTTGGCAGCGTGGTGGACGACGTTGGCCCGCAGACCGGCGCGGTGACGAGCGGCAGAGCGACCAACGACGATCTGCCGACCTTCAACGGGACGGCCACGCCGGGGGATGTGATCCGCCTGTACGCGGACGATACCCTGATCGGCACCGCCACGGTGGGCAACACCGGAGCCTGGAGCATCACCCTGACCGACCCGCTGGATGACGGCACTTACGCCCTGACCCTCAGCGCCACCGATCCGGCGGGTAACGAAAGCCCGCGCTCGGCACCGTTCTCTCTGGTGGTGGATACCACCGCGGGCGAAGTGGTTATTACCGGGGCTAACGATGACGTCGGGCCGGTCACCGGCAACGTCGCCAACGGCGGCAGCACCAACGACAACACCCCAACCCTGACAGGTACCGCAGAAGCCAACAGCAGCGTCGCCATCTACGACGGCATTAAGCTGATTGGCACCGTCACCGCCAGCAACACCGGGGCCTGGAGCTTCACCCCGACCAGCGTGCTGGCGGAAGGTCAGCACGTCTTTACCGCCGTCGCCACCGACAGCGCGGGCAACGTTACCCCGATCTCCGGGGCCTATATCCTGACGGTCGACATGACCCCTCCGGCCACGCCGACCATCGCCAGCGTCAACGACGACGTGGCGGGCAATACCGGCCTGTTGACCAACGGGCAGGTCACCAACGATGTGCGTCCGGAACTGACCGGCACCGGCGTGGCGGGCAGCACCGTCCACATCCTGGATAACGGAATCGAGATCGGCACCGCGCTGGTGGGCGCCAGCGGCAGCTGGAGCTTTACCCCGACCAGCGATCTGGCCTCCGGACCACACGAGCTGCGCGTCAGCGCCACCGATGCCGCGGGCAACGTCTCCGGCACCTCGCCCGCGTTCTCACTCAACATCGACACCACCGCCCCGCTGGCACCAGTTCTGCTCACCGCGGTGGATGATGTCGGCACCGTGACCGGCACGCTGGACAGCGGCGATGTCACTAACGACGCCCGCCCAACCTTTACCGGCAGCGGCGAAGTGGGTGCCACCATCCATATCATTGTCGACGAGCTGGAGATCGGCACCGCGGTAGTTAACGCCGCGGGCAGCTGGACCTTCACCCCGGAGACGGCGCTGGATGAAGGTACCCGCAGCATCCGCTTTACCGCCACCGACACCGCCGGGAACACCGGCCCTGCCAGCGATCCGTTTATCCTGACGGTCGATACCCTGGCACCGGCGGCGCCAACCATCGTTGCGGCTGCCGATAACGTGGGCACCATCCAGAATCCGATCACCGCCTCCGGCCAGGTCACCGATGACACCACGCCAGGGTTAACCGGCAGGGCCGAAGCCAACGCTACGGTCACTATTTATGACAACGGGGCTCTCGTCGGCACCGTGCAGGCCAGCGAAACCGGCGACTGGAGCTGGACCCCGACCACGGCGCTCGGCAACGGCAGCCATACCTTCACCACCAGCGCCCGGGATGCGGCAGGCAACCTCAGCGAAACCTCGCCGGGCTTCACGCTGATTGTCGATACCCTGAAACCGACCCCACCAACCATCGCCCTGGCGATTGACGACGTTGGCCCGGTGACCGGCCCGCTCACCAGCGGCCGTACCACCAACGACCAGCAGCCGGTGCTCACCGGCACCAGCGAACCGAACGCCCGGGTACAGATTTTTGAAGGCACCACCCTGCGCGGCGAAGGGGTGGCAGACGGCAGCGGCAACTGGTCAATCGAGATAAACACGCAGCTCAGCGATAGCCAGCACCGTTTCACCGCGGTGGCGATCGATGCCGCAGGCAACGCCAGCGATCCGTCCGCGACCTTCACCCTGACGGTAGATTCCCAGGTGCCCGTTGCGCCGGTGCTGGCTTCGGTCACGGATGATGTCGGCGAGACGGTGGCCCTCACAAACGGCCAGCTGACCAACGACGCCAGACCAACCCTCAGCGGCACGGCGGAAGCGGGCACCACGGTGAACGTGTACGACGGCACCACCCTGCTGGGTACTGCCACCGTCGGGGCGAACAACGCCTGGAGCTTCACCCCGCTCAGCCCGCTGGCCGACGGGGCACATACCCTGACGGTCACCACCACCGACGCGGCGGGCAACGTCAGCCCACCGACCGCCGGGTTTGTCATTAACGTCGACGCCACCGCCCCGGTCGCCCCGACCATCACCTCGGTGGTGGATGACGTCGGGTCGGTGCAGGGTCCGGTGCTCAGCGGCAACCCGACCAACGACACCCGTCCAACGCTGAACGGCACCGCCGAAGCCAACGCCATCGTGCGTATTTACGACGGCACCACGCTGGTGGGCGAGACCCTCGCTAACGCCCAGGGCCAGTGGACCCTGACCCAGACCATCAACCCGCTTAACGACGGGGTGCATAATTTCACCGCCACCGCCACCGATGCGGCGGGCAACCTCAGCGCGGCGTCGCCGGTGACCTCCATTACCGTTGACACTCTCGCCCCGGGGGCACCGGACAGCTTCACCATCCTGAACAACGGTAATACCCTTACCGGGCGTGGTGAAGCGGGCAGCACCATCACCGTGCGCGACGGAAACGCAGTGATCGGGACTGGAGTCGTCAACAACAACGGCAGCTTCTCCATCACCCTCACCACGCCGAAAGCAAACGGCGAACTGCTGACGGTGACCGCCACCGACAGAGCCGGGAACACCGGTGCGGAAGGCCAGATCGTCGCCCCGGACACCACGCCACCGGCCGTTCCGGCCATTACCGACGTGGTGGATAACGTGTCTGATATCACCGGCACCGTCACCGACGGGCAGACCACCAACGATTCCACGCCGCTGCTCCGCGGCACCGGGCCTGCCAACACCACCATTGAGATCTACAGCGGCACGACGCTTATCGGCACCACCCAGACCAGCGCGGGCGGAAACTGGGAGATCCAGCTCACCGCCGCCCTGCCTGACGGCGGCCACGTCCTGACGGCGCAGTCCGTCGACGCCGCGGGCAACAACAGCGCCGCCTCCAACAGCTGGAGCATCGTGGTGGATGCCACCGCCCCGGATGCCCCGGCGATCACCTCGGCGATCAACGACACCTCCGGCAGCGCGGTAGTGATTGCCAACAACAGCCCGACCAACGACACCCGCCCAACCCTGAACGGCACCGGGGAAGCGGGGGCCACCCTCAGCATTCGGGTGGATGGCGTGGAGGTAGGAACCACCAAAGTGGGCGCTGGGGGCGAATGGACCTTCACCCCGGAGGACGCGCTCAACGAGGGGCCACGCGTGATTACCGTGGTGGCGACCGATGCCGCCGGGAACACCGGCGAACCGTCTGAGCCCTTTAACATCACCATCGACACCGTTCCGCCAGCCGCCCCGACCATCACCCTGGCGGTGGACAGCACCGGCAACGTCACGGGCGACGTGGTCAGCGACGAACCAACCGACGAAACCCTGCCGCTGATCCGCGGGACCGGCCCGGCCAACGCGCAGATCAGCCTCTATGAAGGCACCACCCTGCTCGGCACCGCCACCACCAATGCGGCCGGGGACTGGAGCGTGCAGCTGATCACCCCGCTGGGTAACGGCACCCACGCCCTGACCGCAACGGTCAGCGATGCGGCGGGCAACACCGCCACCTCCGGCACCTTTAATCTGGTGGTGGATACCGTGGCGCCGGCCACGCCGGACATCCCGGACATCACCGTCAACCCTGACGGCAGTGGCGAGACCGCCATCACCGGCGGGGGCAGCACCCGCGATACCACCCCAACCCTGAGCGGCACCGGTACGGAAGGCGATATCGTTTCCATTTACGACGGCACCACCAAAATCGGCGAAACCACCATCCCGGCGGGCGGGAACTGGACCTGGACGCCGCCTGAGGCGCTGCCGAGCGGCACCTATAACCTCAGCCTGACCGTGACCAGCAGTGACGGCGCGGGCAACGAGAGCGCGCCGTCAAATCCGGTGACCATCACCATCGATACCGAGGCCCCGGACGCACCGGCGCTGCCGGTGGTCACCGATAACGTCAGCGACATTACCGGCCCGGTGGGCAACAACGGTGCCACCAACGATACCCGTCCGGTGCTGAGCGGTACCGGTACGCCGGATGACACCATCAGCATCTATGACCAGACCACCACCGGTAACGTCAAGGTGGGCGAAGTGGTGGTGGACATCAACGGCAACTGGACGTGGCGTTCCGACACGCCGCTGGCCGAGGGGGAGCACAGCTTCACCCTCACCGCCACCGACGAGGCGGGCAACGTCTCGGTGGTGTCGGACACCATGACCGTGACCGTCGACAGCCTCGTGCCTGACATCCCGGTCATCACCAGCGTGGCGGACAACGTCGGGCCGGTCACCGGCACCATCACGGCGGGCAGCAGCAGCAACGATACCACCCCGACCGTCACCGGCACCGGGGAGAACGGCACCACGGTGATCCTCTACAGCAACGGCATTGAGGTGGGACGCGGCCTGGTCAGCAACGGCAGCTGGACCATCACCACGCCGGTGCTGAAGGATGGCGCGACCACCCTAACCGTGGCGGCGATGGATGCGGCCGGGAACGTCAGCAATGCGGGCAGTGCCTTTGCCTTCACCATCGACACCGTGCCGCCGGCAATCCCGCAGCTGCTGGCGATCTCTGACAGTACCCTCGCCAACGGCGCGCTTTACGCCAACAGCAGCACGCCGACCCTGAGCGGTACCGGTGAGCCGCTGAGCACCATTACCGTCTTTGTGGATGGTCAATCTCTCGGCCAGGTGCAGACCAACGCCCAGGGGCAGTGGACGCTGCCCGTCGCCAGCGGCACGCCGCTGTCCGATAGCCCGCACACCTTCACCCTGGTGGCGAGCGATGCGGCGGGCAACATCAGCGAAGGGAGCCCGGTGAACCTGATCGTTGACACCCAGGCACCGGGGGCACCAGTGGTGACCGGCATTGTCTCCGGCGGTACGCCGCTGACCGGCACCGCCGAGGCGGGCTCCACCGTGACGGTACGTGGCCCGGACAACGTGGTGCTGGGCACCGGCGTCACCAACGCCCAGGGGCAGTTCTCCGTGGCCCTGACCCCGCCGCAAAGCGATGCGGTGACCCTCAGCCTGACCGCCAGCGACGTGGCGGGCAACCTCAGCGATCCTTCGAGCTACAACGTTCCGGCCACGCCTGCGCTGCCGGACGTCCCGACCATCGACGCCATTCTTGATGACAACGGCACCGGCGGCAGCGTCAACGTCAAAGGGCTAAGCTCCAACGACGCCACCCCAACCCTGACCGGGACGGCGATCCCGGGCAGCCTGGTGACCATTTACCAGGACGGCAGCACCACGGCGCTGGGCACCGTTACCGCCGACGCCACCTCCGGGGCCTGGTCGTTCCCGGTCACCACCCTCGGGGAAGGCAGCCACAGCTTCAGCGTCACCGCCACCGTCAACGGCCAGACCAGCGGCCAGTCGCCGGGTGCCACGGTCAATATCGATCTCACCCCGCCAGCCGCCCCTGCCTTTGGTACGGTGGTGGATGACGTGGGAACCGTTACCGGCGCGGTGGTCAGCGGCAGACCAACCAACGACAACCAGCCAACCCTCAACGGCACGGCGACACCGGGGGATGTGATTAACATCTGGTCCGGCTATACCCTGCTGGGAAGCGTTCCGGTGAGCACCACCGGAGCCTGGACCTTTACCCTGCCTCAGGCGCTGGACGACGGCACTTATACCCTGCTCCTCACCGCCACCGATCCGGCGGGCAACGAAAGCCTGCCTTCAGCACCGTTCTCGCTGGTGGTGGATACCGTCTCCGCTGCGCCGGTGATTACCGGGGCTAACGATGACGTGGGCCCGGTGACCGGCAACGTGGTCAGCGGCGGCTTTACCAACGACAACACCCCGACCCTGTCGGGTAGCGCGGAAGCGGGCAGCAGCGTCGCCATCTATGAAGGCACGAAACTGCTCGGCACCGTGGTGGCCAACACCAGCGGGATCTGGAGCTTCACCCCAACCGTGGTGCTGGCGGAGGGCGAACACAGCTTTACCGCCATCGCCACCGACACCGCAGGCAACGTCAGCCCGGCCTCCGGGGCGTATACCCTGACCGTCGACATGACCCCACCGGCTACCCCGGTGCTGGTCAGAGTTAACGACGACGTGGCGGGCAGTACCGGCCTGCTGGTCAGCGGCCAGCTCACCAACGATGCCCGTCCGGAACTGACCGGCACCGGCGTGGCGGGCAGCACCGTGCATATCCTCGATAACGGTGTCGAGATCGGCACCGCGCTGGTCAACGGTACCGGGGGCTGGAGCTTTACCCCGACCAGCGATCTGGCCCAGGGTCCGCACGAGTTGCGCGTCAGCGCCACCGATGCAGCGGGTAACGTCTCGGGTACTTCGCCGGCCTTCTCGCTGAACGTTGATACCACCGCCCCGCTGGCACCGGTTCTCAGCAGCGTGGTGGATGACGTCGGGACCCTTACCGGCACGCTGAACAACGGCGGTGTGACCAACGACAACCGGCCAACCTTTAACGGCACCGGCGAAGTGGGTGCCACCATCCACATCATCGTCGACGGACAGGAGATCGGCTCCGCGCTGGTCAACGCCTCGGGCAGCTGGAGCTTTACGCCTGACACCCTCCTTGAGGACGGGCTGCGCAGCGTAACCCTGACCGCCACCGATCTCGCCGGCAATACCGGTCCTGCCAGCGGGGCCTTTACCCTGACGGTGGATACCCTCGCACCGGCGGCACCGACCATCGTCTCCGCCGCCGACAACGTGGGCACCCTCCAGACTCCGCTCACCGTCTCCGGCCAGGTGACGGACGACACCACCCCAACCCTGTCGGGCAGAGCTGCGGCTAACGCCACGGTTACCGTCTATGACAACGGCGTCTCCCTCGGCACCGTGCAGGCCAGCGCCGCAGGCGACTGGACCTTCACCCCGGGCACCGAGCTCGGCAACGGCAGCCACACCTTTACCGCCAGCGCCACCGACGCGGCAGGCAACCTCAGCGAAGTCTCGGCGGGCTTCACGGTGGTGGTCGATACCCTCAAACCGCTCGCCCCGGTCATCACCCTGGCCCAGGACGACGTCGGCAGCGTCACGGGTGCCCTGACCAGCGGTCAGCGCACCGATGACACCCTGCCGGTGCTCACCGGCACCAGCGAACCGAATGCCCGGGTGCAGCTCTTTGAAGGCACCACCCTGCTGGGCACCGCCACCGCCGACGGCAGCGGCAACTGGACGATTGCGCTGACCACGCCGCTGACCAACGCCCAGCACAACTTCACGGCGGTAGCGACGGATGCGGCGGGCAACAGCAGCGACGCGTCCGCCACCTTCAGCCTGACGGTGGATACCCTGCCGCCAGCGGCGCCGGTGCTGGTCTCGGTGGTGGATGACGTTGGCACGGTGGTGTCGCTCACCAGCGGCCAGCTGACCAACGACGCCAGACCAACCCTTAACGGCACGGCGGAAGCGGGCTCGACGGTGAAAGTTTACGACGGCGATGTGCTGCTGGGCAGCGTGGTGGCCGACGCCAACAGCGCCTGGAGCTTCACTCCGGCCACGCCGCTGGCCGACGGTCTGCACAGCCTGACGGTGACCGCCACCGACGCGGTGGGCAACGACAGCCTGCCGACCGCGGGCTTTACCCTGAACCTCGATGCCACCGCCCCGGGCGCGCCTGTCATCACCTCGGTGGTGGATGACGTCGGCTCGATCCAGGGTCCGGTGCTTAACGGTAATCCGACCAACGATACCCGTCCGACCCTCAACGGCACCGCCGAAGCAGGCGCAACGGTTCGCATCTACGACGGCACCACCCTGGTGGGCCAGGTGACGGCCAACGCCCAGGGTCAGTGGACTCTGCCCCAGACCACCACCACGCTGACAGACGGGGTGCATAACTTCACCGCCACCGCGACCGATGCGGCGGGCAACCTCAGCGCGGCATCACCGATTACCTCGATCACAGTGGATACCGTCGCACCGGGGGCGCCGGGCGGCTTCACCGTCCTTAACAGCGGCGGCCAGGTCAACGGTACCGCCGAGGCGGGCAGCACCGTGACCATTCTCGGCACCGACAACGTGACGGTACTGGGAACCGGCGTCGCGGATGCCTCCGGCAGGTTCAGCATTGCGCTCTCCACGCCACAGGTTAACGCCGAGCTGCTGCACGTCTTTGCCACCGACCGGGCCGGTAACGCCGGGCTGACGGTGGATCTGCGGATGCCATACTCGCTGGTGCCGAACCCACCGGTCATCACCAGCGTCAACGACAACGCGGGCAGCATCATCGGCAACCTGCTCAACGGGCAGAGCACGGACGACACCACCCCGACCCTGACCGGGACCGCGCAGCCCTCTTCCACCATCACCCTGTATGACAACAACGTACTGTTAGCCACGGTGACCACCAACAGCGCCGGGGTCTGGACGTACACCCCAACCGTGCCGCTGGGGAATGGCCCGCACGCCTTTACCGCCACCGCAGGCAATGCGGTTGGCACCAGCGCGGTCACGCCGCTGAGCTCGATTGTGGTGGATACCGTCGCCCCGGGCACGCCGCAGGGGACCTTCAACGCCGACGGCAGCGTCCTGAGCGGCACCGCCGAAGCGGGCAGCACCATCACCCTGCTGCTGAGCGATAACAGTGTGGTCACCACCACCGCGACGCCGCAGGGGACCTGGAGCTACACCTTCCTCGACAAGCAGTCCGAAGGGGAGCGGATCACCCTCTCGGCTACCGATGCGGCGGGTAACACCTCCGTCACCGGGACGGTGATTGCGCCAAACCTGCCGTTGTCGGCCAGCGACAACGTGGTCGGCCTGGCGCTAACCACCAACGCCACCGTCAGCACCGCCCAGTACAGCGACTACGGCGTCCAGCTGGTAGGCGGCGTCGGCAACGTGCTGTCGCTGCTGGGGGAAAACTCCGCCCAGGTGACCTTCACCGTACCGACCGGCGGCAGCGCGGATATGGAGATCAACGCCAGCGCTACCGGCATCGTGCTCTCCCTGCTCAACACCCTGGAGATCATTGTTCAACGCTGGAACGGCACCACCTGGACCACCGAAGTGGATACCGGCCTGCCGCAGTTTGCTAACCTCCTGACCCTCGGGGCCAGCGGCGTGACCCTGAACCTGACCGGCCTGCCGGGTGGGCAGTATCGCGTCCTGAGCTATAACTCCAACCTGCTGGCCACCGGGTCGTACACCAGCCTTGATGTGGACGTTACCCAGACCACCGCGGGCACCCTGACCGGCACGCTGGTGCAAAACGGTAATGTCATCACCGACAGCGATCCGGTGAACGGCAGCGACAGCGCCCCGAACGGCACGGTGGTCACCAGCGTGACCAACGCCAGCGGCCTCACCGTTAACGTAGCGTCGGGGGCGGCGGGCACCACCATCAACGGGCTGTACGGCACCCTGACCCTGCACGCCGACGGGAGCTACACCTACACCCTGACCAACACCAGCGCCTCGGTGCTGGGCCGGACCGACACCTTCACCTACAACATCGCCGGGAAAGGGGCCACGGACGACGCCCGACTGATCATCACCCTCGGTGAAAACACGGTGAGAAACAGCGTGACGGCAGTGGACGATACCGCCTCGCTGACCTTCAACACCCAGGTGCAGGCCATCGACTACGGCCCATCGAGCCAGAGCGGCTATACCGTGGTGGGCGTCAATCTGGGTAACGTGCTGAACCTCAACCTGCTGGACGATCGCAGCGAGACCATGAAGTACAGCGTGGCGGAAGGCACCACCCGCACCATGACGATTCAGGGTTCTGTCGGCGGGGTAGCCCTGGCGTCGGTGTTTGACCTGTATATCTACAAGTTCAACCCGGCAACCCAGAGCTATGAGCGGATGCGCACCGAGGCGGGCTGGCTGCGCGCGCCGCTGCTGGGCGGCACCTCGGCACCGCTGACCCTGACCCTGCCGGCCGGGGAATATCTCTTCCTGATGAACACCGCGGCGGGGATCACGGTGCTGACCGGGTACCAGATCAACATCCTGGAGGATCATGTCTATGCGGTGACCAGCACCACCGCCGCCACCAACGGCGACGTGCTGCAGAGTGACATCGTGCCGGCCGGTACGCACGTTACCCAGGTGAACGGGGTCGACGTGAACGCCACCGGCACCACCCGTATTGACGGGCAGTACGGCACCCTGCTGATCGACGCCAACGGGAAATACACCTACACCCTGCGGGCCGGGGTGGGGGCTGACCAGATCAGCACGCCGGACACCTTCGTCTATACCGTGACGGCACCGAATGGCGATAAGGACACCGCCTCGCTGAACATCACCCCAACGCCGGTGGCGCTGGATGCGGTCAACGACGTCAGCCGCGAGCTGAGCGTGGATGCGACGCACCCTGTGGCGGCCTATCGCGATGATACGGTGGGTAACGCCACCTGGAACGCCGCCCTGCTGGCCTCCACCTCGGGTTCAGGCAGTGGGACATTTGTCGTGGGGGCAAACACGGCACTGCATGACGTGGTGCTTCACTTCAACGTCGCCTCACTGCTGTCGCTGGGCGGCCTGAACGTGAACTGGACCATAACCGGGCCAGGCGTCACCAGAACTGGCTCCTTCAATGGCGGGCTGCTGTTGGGCGGAGTGGCCACCATCAACGTCACGGGTCTGGATCTGGACGCCGGGACCTACACCCTGAGCTTTACCGGATCGATGGGCCCGCTGGGGTTAGGCGCGATCTCCATCACGCCATACGTCACCGGGACCACGGTGTTCCTCAACAATGAACTCACCACCGCGGGCCATACCGTCACCGGCAATATCTTTGACGGCACGGATTCGGGCGGCGTGCTGGATCAGCTTCATTCGGTGGACAGCCGTCTGAGCATCACCAGCTATACCGGCACCGTCACCACCCTGGATCCGTACACCACCGCCAATGCTACCGCCAACATTCAGGGGCACTACGGCGTGCTGACCATCGGGGTGGATGGCCACTACAGCTACACCCTGAACAGCGGCGTCTCGCTGGCGTCCATGACCACCAAGGAGACCTTTACCTACAAACTGACCGGCGACAATGGCACCACCGATACCGCCACCCTGACCATCAACATGGCACCGAAGTTCGTCAGCTCCGAGCATAGCGATACCTTCACCGGTAGCGCCTATGGCGACACGCTGATCTACGAAGTGCTGAACAACACGGCGGGTAACGGCACGGCGGGCAACGGCAGTAATGACCACTGGACCAACTTCTCACTGGCGCAGGGAGACAAGATCGACATCAGCGATCTGCTGGTGGGCTGGAACGGGGACAACGCCACGCTGGGCAACTATCTGCACGTCACCAACAGCAATGGCAATACCGTGATCTCCGTCGACCGGGACGGAGCGGCAAATATTTACACCAATACTACACTGGTAACATTGGATAACGTTCAGACAACCTACGAGGAACTGGTTAACCAACAACACATCATTACCCAATAGCGCTAATAACAAGACCCGGGCGCACGTCGCCCGGGCTTAACATTATAAAGTTGTTCAGTTTTTTAGGGATAATGCCATGAACAAAGTACCTTGCTGGTGGCTTGGGTGCTGCCTGTTGTCCGGGCAGGTCCTGGCGGCCGACTCGCCTGCGGTCATTAATTTTGGGCAATTAAGTGAAAATCAGGAGCTCCCCTCCCTCAATGGACGGGTCGCCCTGCCGACAAGCCAGGCCGCGCCCGGCACCTTAACCCTGGGCGATGCGGTGACGCGCGCCGTGAACTGGCACCCCACCATTCAGGAAGCGGTGGGCAAACTCTACGAACAGATCCAGCAGGTAGATGTCGCCAAATCGAAGTACTACCCGCAGATCAGCGCCGGGATCAACAACGGCTACAGTAACAACTCCAGCGACACCGGTTTTACCCCTTCCGTGGTGCTCTCCCTCTCCCAGATGCTCTATGACTTCGGTAAAGTTGCCAGCCAGGTGCGGGCCGAAGACGCGGGCGTGGTGCAGCAGCAGGCCAACGTCCTGCTGAGCATTGATACTATCGCCCGGGATACCGCCACCGCGCTGGTGCAGGTGCAGATGTGGCAGCAGATGGTGGAGACCGCCAAAGAGCAGCTTGAGGCGCTGGGCAGCATCGGCACGCTGACGCGCCAGCGTAACGACGAAGGGGCCACCTCGCTCTCCGACGTGGTGCAGACCGACGCCCGTATCGAAGGGGCGCGTTCGCAGCTGATGCAGTATCAGGCCAACCTCGACAGCGCCCGCGCCACGCTGATGAGCAACCTCGGCTGGAGCAATCTCAACGAGGTCAGCAACAGCTTCCCGGCCAAGCTGGCCCAAAGCTGTGACATCAAAGATCCGGACGACCGGCTGGTGCCCGCGGTACTCTCCTCCTGGGCGCAGGCCAACGTGGCGCAGGCCAATCTGGACTACGCCAACGCCCAGATGACCCCGACCATCTCGCTGGAGCCGGAAGTTCGCCACTATATTAACAATCGCTATCCCGGCCACGACACTCTGGACAAGACCCAGTACAACGTGTCGGTCAACGTCGAGATGCCCATCTATCAGGGCGGCGGCCTGAGCGCCCGGCGCAACGCCGCCAGCCACGCGGTGGAGGCGGCCCAGTCCAACGTGCAGCGCACCCGGCTGGACGTGCGGCAGAAGCTGCAGGAGTCGCGCAGCCAGGTGATGAGCCTGATGAGCACCCTGCAGATCCAGTCCCGCCAGGAGACCCTCAGCCAGCGCACCCGCGAACTCTATCAGCAGCAGTATCTGGATCTCGGCTCCCGCCCGCTGCTGGACGTGCTGAACGCCGAGCAGGAGGTCTACCAGGCCCGCTTTACCCAGTGGCAAACCGCCGGACAGCTGCACCAGCTGCAGATCAACTGCCTGTATAACACCGGGCGGATGCGCAACGCCTTCGACCTCGAAAACCACACCATTCAGTCAGTGGAGATCCAGCCATGACGCGAGACGATATCCTTCACGAGGAGCCACTGACGCAGGAGGCGCTGGAGCACTGGGCGCAGGCGTTTGGCTATGTCGCCACCCGCTACCGGGTGGCCTGCTCCCCCGGCGCGCTGGTGGCCGGCGCCCCCTGGCTGCAGGGGAAAAGCAAAACCCCGGCCCTGACCGGGCTGGCCCGCGAGGCGGGACTCTCCTTTCGGCTGCTGAACAACGGCCAGGAATCGCTCAACAGCTGGCGGCTGCCGGTGGTGGTGGAGCTTGATGACGGCAAGATCGGGGTGATTGAGCACTTTGACGGCGAAGATATGGTCGACGTCTGCTTCTTTGACGGCAAGGCGCAGACCAACCGCCTGTCGCTGGCCCGGCTGCTGCCGGCCATTCATCAGGTGGTGGCCCTGCGCCCGCTGGCGGCGTTAAAAGACAGTCGCGTGGATGCCTATATTTCAAAATATCGCCCGGACTGGCTCTACCGCCTGGTGATGCGCGACCTGCGCCCCTATACCTACGTGATGCTGGCGGCGCTGTTTATCAACCTGCTGTCGCTGGCCGGGATTTTGTTTTCGATGCAGGTCTATGACCGGGTGATCCCGGCTCAGTCCTACCCTACCCTGTACGTGCTGACCATCGGGGTGCTGATCGCCACCCTGTTCGGCTTTATCCTGCGTCTCGCCCGCAGTCACATTATGGATCTGCTGGGGAAACGGGCCGACCTGCGCGTCTCGGATCGGGTGTTCGGCCATGCCCTGCGCCTGCGCAACAGCGCGGTGCCCCGCTCCACCGGCAGCTTTATCTCCCAGCTGCGCGAGCTGGAGCAGATCCGCGAGATGGTCACCTCCTCGACCATCTCCACCATTGTCGACCTGCCCTTCTTCTTCCTCTTTGTTGGGGTGCTGGCGATCATCGCCCCGTCGCTGGCGTGGATCGCCCCGGTGGCGGCGGTGCTGATGGTATTGCCGGGCCTGCTGCTGCAGAAAAAGCTGGCGGCGCTGGCGAAGCAGGCGGCCCATGAGTCGACCCTGCGCAACGCCGTGCTGGTGGAGAGCGTGCAGGGGCTGGAGGACATCAAGCTGATGCAGGCGGAGAACCGCTTCCTGCAGCAGTGGAACAGCTACGTGCAGATCACCGCCGAGTCGGGCCTGAAGACCCGCGAGCTGACCCAGGGCCTCATTAGCTGGGGGATGACCATTCAGAGCCTGGTCTACACCGCGGTGATTGTGGTGGGTGCGCCGATGGTGATCGAAGGCGAAATGACCACCGGTGCGGTGGTGGCCGCTTCGATGCTGGCCTCGCGGATGATCGCCCCGATGGCGACCCTCTGCGGCGTGCTGGCCCGCTGGCAGCAGGTGAAAGCGGCCAAAGAGGGGCTGGACAACATTATGCAGCTTCCGACCGAGAACCAGCGCGAAGAGACGCCGATCCGCCAGGACGTGCTGCGCGGTCACTATCTGTTCGAGCAGGCGCAGTTTGCCTACGCGGGCGATGTGCAGAACCCGGCCCTGCGCATCAACCGGCTGGAGATCAAACCCGGCGAGCACGTGGCGATCCTCGGCCGTAACGGTGCGGGCAAATCGACCCTGCTGCAGGCGATGGTGGGCAGCATGGATCTGGTGGGCGGCGAGCTGCGGCTCGACAACCTCAGCCTGCCGCATCTCGACATGGCGGACGTGCGCCGCAACGTCGGCCTGATGAGCCAGAACGCACGGCTGTTTTACGGCACCCTGCGCGAGAACATCACCCTCGGGATGCCGCGCGCCACCGACGAAGAGATCTTTGCCGTGCTGGAGATGTGCGGTGCAGCCACCTTTGTGCAGAAGCTGGCGAAGGGGCTGGACCATCCGATCATGGAGAACGGCGTCGGGCTCTCCGGCGGCCAGCGTCAGTCGATTTTGCTGGCGCGTATGTTCCTGCGCGATCCCAATGTCGTCCTGCTGGACGAACCGACCGCCTCGCTGGATGAGCACACCGAACGCGAATTTATTCAGCGCCTGAGCCAGTGGCTCGGCAACCGGACCCTGATCGTCGCCACCCACCGGGTGCCGATGCTGGAGCTGGTGGAGCGCGTGGTGGTGCTGAAAGAGGGCATGCTGGTGATGGATGCGCCGAAAGCCCAGGCGTTGAGCAACAGTCGGATGCAGCAGCAACAGCAGGCGAATGGCCGGGAGTGGAAAAATGAAAATCAATCAGCATGATGCCGCCGCGATGGACGACCTGGACAACGCCCTCGGGTCCGAGAGCGGCTATACCGGAGCCAGAAGCATTGTCATCTTCAGCCTGCTGCTGTTTGTCGTCGCCGGGGTGTGGGCGTGGTTCAGCATTCTCGATGAGGTCTCCACCGGCACCGGGAAGGTGATCCCCAGCTCCCGCGAGCAGGTTTTACAGTCGCTCGACGGCGGGATCCTCGCCGAGCTGAAGGTCCACGAGGGGGATCAGGTGCAGGCCGGTCAGGTGCTGGCGCGTCTCGACCCTACCCGCTCTGAATCCAACGTCGGGGAAAGCGCCGCCCGCTACCGCGCGTCGCTGGCCTCCAGCGCCCGTCTGCATGCGGAGGTGAACGATCTGCCGCTCTCCTTCCCGCCCGAGCTGGCGAAATGGACCGACCTGACCGCCGCCGAGACCCGGCTCTACAACTCCCGCCGCGAGCAGCTGGAAGACTCGCGCCGCGAGCTGCGTCAGGCGCTGGATCTGGTCAACACCGAACTGGGGATCACCCAGCGGCTGGTGAAAACCGGTGCCGCCAGCCACGTCGAAGCCCTGCGGTTGCAGCGCCAGAAGAGCGACCTGGAGCTGAAGCTCACCGACCTGCGCTCGCAATATTACGTTCAGGCGCGTGAGGCGTTGTCCAAATCCAATGCCGAAGTGGATATGCTCTCGGCGGTGCTGAAAGGGCGTGAGGACTCGGTCACCCGTCTGACGATGACCTCGCCGGTGCGCGGCATCGTGAAGAACATCAAGGTGACCACCATCGGCGGCGTGATCCCGCCGAACGGCGAGGTGATGGAGATTGTGCCGGTGGACGATCATCTGCTGATTGAAACCCGCCTGTCGCCGCGCGATATCGCCTTTATCCACCCCGGCCAGAAGGCGCTGGTGAAGATCACCGCTTACGATTACGCCATCTACGGCGGGCTGGACGGCGTGGTGGAGACCATCTCGCCGGACACCATCCAGGATGAGGCCAAACCGGAAGTGTTCTATTACCGGGTATTTATCCGCACCAGCCAGGATTACCTGGTCAACAAAGCGGGCCGGCACTTCTCCATCGTCCCGGGAATGATTGCCACGGTGGATATCAAAACCGGCGAGAAATCGGTGATGGATTATATGATCAAGCCGTTTAACCGCGCGAAAGAGGCGTTAAGGGAAAGGTAGTTTTTCACCCTCTCCCTTAAGGGAGAGGGTACAGGCCGCACGATGCAATATGTTTAACCTTTCGCTCGCGTTAAGTTTTCATCCATGCGTGGATTCGCCTGTCTGAACACCTCTGTGTTTTGACCAAGAAACTTCAGCTTTCCCCGGCTCTCTTCCAGCGCCGTTTCAAGCTTATCAACCTCATTGGAGAGACGGGAAACCATGATAAAGAGTATGGCGATCCCTATCACGACAGGAACGATTAACCACCATGAGAGAAACATGTGCGCAACCCTGGAAGATAATGAATGTAGTTACAGTCTTATAGCTGGCTAATTAAATTCAATAATAGAAATTCATGAGTTTTGTCGTTGCACGGTCGACGCCCTCTCCCTTGAGGGAGAGGGTCAGGGTGAGGGGAAACATGCGGCTGTGGTGGTGGTTCCGTTCACCTTCGGAAGAGGGAGTACTTCGTAGGCCGGGTAAGGCGTAGCCGCCACCCGGCGTTGTCGCACAAGCGCTACGCACCCGAAACCTTCGGGAAAATCTCCAGATACTTCTGCGAGCCATAAAACGGGATCACCAGAAACGCCATGCCCGCCGTACCGCTGGCTAACTGCACCGCCATATCGCCGTTGCGGGTAATAAACAGCGTCCGCTCCTGCCAGCGACAGCCGACGCTCATATCCGGGGTGCAATTTTTGAATTTTGTTAACAGCACGCCCTCTTTGGTCAGGAAGAAGTACCGGCTTTCGACATCGGACGGTTTTGCCGCCGACTCATCCAGCAGCGCGTAAGTCTCCTCCCGCAGCGTTCTGTTTTGCGCATCCAGCGATTTCACCTGCAGCGATTTGGCAGGATAGTTGAAGCGTAACTCCACCATCGCCGCGTTGTCGGCTCTGACATACAACGTCTCGGCCAGATCGTTTGCACCGTAGTATTTTCCGCCGCCTGGCTTAAGCGGTTTCGTCATAAAGCGGTACAGCGTGTGACTGCGAATATCCTGGCGGTTAGGATACTCCGCGTTAAATTGCGCTTTTTGCGGCGCACTGACGACGCAGCCGGTGAGTAATAACAGACAGAGCAGGACAGACAGTTGGCGCATAACTATTCCCTGTGCAGACATTCAGAGTATGTTGACGGTGCTCTCTAACCAGCCAGGAAGATGTTCTCTGTACCAGCTGAGATAGGTTTGATAATCGCTTTTCTGCCGCGTATGCAGCAGTAAAACCACCTCCGTCACGATCCAGGCTTTCGCAATGGCAATCTCTTTGGCTAAATCACGAATCCCGGGATAACAGGCAATAAGACTATAACGATCCGCCAGGGCATTGAATGCCTGAAGGGTGCCCATCCCCTTAATTAGGGGGGCGAGGTCGATAGCCGGACTTCCCGTTCCAAACCGCTCCCAGTCAAAAAGCACCCACTCACCGTTCGCTTTTCTGCCCCAGTTACCTGCATTACTGTCGCCGGATATTAAGCCCCGATGACGAAACAGCGCCTCGCTGTGCTGATGAAAACAACGCATCTGCTGTGCGGCGCGGTCCGGTAACGCCAACAGCGCGAGCGATGCCTCAAGCGCCGCGGCTGACCAGCCATGGGGATGATAAATCCATAAAGGATCCGGCGGAAAACCATGCAGACGAGCCAGCATCGACAGCACCTCGTCGCCTGCCACAGCATCTTGATCCACCGGATGGGGAATATATTCCAGCCTTAACTTACGTCGGGAGGCATCGGCGAACAGCAGCGCGGGAGACACAATATACGCCTGACGGAGTCGTGGCGCAGCGGAGTGATAAAACGCAAACTCGACCTCACTGACGGGGTACTTCTCGATAACCCGACGCCCCTCTTCATCGCGATTCAGCGTGACTTTCGCGGAACCCATCCGGGATAAATTCTCTTCAGACATGCTTGATTCCTTTTATGACCCATTCACTGCCGATTGCCAGTAAAGCGGCGAACCAAACGCCTCCACGTAGTAATCAATCACCGCCCGCACGTTCAGCGGCGGGTGGCGCGTGTTGGGGTAGATCGCCGCGATGTTGAGGGGCTCGGTATTGATGGAGGTTTCCCATTCCGGCAGCAGTTTCACCAGCTCACCGCTCTGGATCCGGTCGCCAATCAGCCAGTCCGGGAACAGCACGATCCCCATCCCGCCCAGCGCGGCGATCAGCAGGGTTTCGGCGTTATTAGAGGACATCAGCGGCGTGACGGGATAGTGGACCCACGCCTCGCCGGGTCGGCGCAGCAGCCAGCGGTTGGGGCCGGACGAACCGCGATAGACCAGGCATTGGTGACGCATAATGTCGTCCGGCGTTTCCGGCGTGCCGTATTTACGCAGACAGGCCGGCGAGGCAGCCAGGTGATAAAACTGCTGGCCCAGCACCCGGGCGTGAAAGGAGGAGTCGGTCAGCGCGCCGATGCGAAAGATCACGTCGGCGGCATCCCGATGGGGATCGATGTAATCATCGGTCAGCGTCAGCTCGATGCTGAGCCGGGGATAGCGTTCCGTCAGGCCGGGAAGCCCGGGGGCGATATGCCGCTGGCCAAAAAAGACCGGAGCATTGATGCGGATGACGCCGGAAGGCTCCCGCTTGCGCTCGTCCAGCTCCCGGCGCGCCTCGTCAAGGTTACCGAGCATCAGGCGGGCAAAGCGGATAAACAGATGCCCGCTCTCGGTGGGGATAATCGCCCGCGTGTTGCGGTAGAACAGCTGCTGGCCGAGGGCGTCCTCCAGCTGGTGAATGACGCGGGAAACCTGAGATGCCGATATCCCCTCCCGACGCGCCACCACCGAAAAGTTTTGGGTTTCATAGACCGCAACGAAGATCTGCAGCCAGCGGATAGTGATGTTTGCAGCATCGTACATTGATGCATTTCCTGCACAGGTGTTTATTGCATTATGGCATTTTTCTCACGGATAAACAGGCGTACGCTTCCCGGCCTCAACAACGGAGAGACGGCGTGGTATGCAACTGATATTGATTTTATTCGTGATCGCGGGCGGCATGGGACTGTCCGTTGAAGCAGGGCTGCTGGGGCCGCTCGGCGGTGAGGTAGGCGATCTGTGGGCAACGTTCAGCGTGTTTGGCGTCGGTGCCGCCCTGACGTTTTTGCTGATGCTGTTTTTCAGCCCGCGCAACAGCCCGTCGTTTTTCGCCCAACCTTCATGGCAGCTGCTGGGCGGGGTGCTCGGCCCGGTCTACGTCATTATTCTGACCATCGCGACCCCGGCAATCGGCATCGCCATGACCATGATTGGCATCCTGGCGGGCCAGGTCTTTAAGAGCCTGATCATCGATCACTACGGCCTGCTGGGCACGCCGCACCGCAAAATTGACAGTAAACGCATCATCGCGCTGGGGTTCATCATCGCCGCGCTGGTTCTGGTTGCACAGGGGTAACACTATGACATTTATCATGATTATTCTGGCAGTTATTGGGGGTGCGACGCTGAGCATTCAGGCCGCCATCAACGGCCAGCTGGGCAGCAAAGTGGGCGTCTTCAAAAGCGCATTCCTGACCTTTTCCGTCGGCGCGCTGATCACCGCCCTGCTAATCTTCTTCTTTGAACCGAAACAGGCCGTCACCCTGCTGGATGTGCCGAAATGGCAGCTGCTGGGCGCAATGTTTGGCGTGCCCTACATCGTGATCATGGTGCTGGCCGTACAGCGTATCGGTACGGCGGTCGCCACGGTGGCGGTGATTTTCGGTCAGCTGACCATGAGTATGCTGATCGACAATTTCGGCTGGCTGGGCAATGCGGCTATTCCGTTTTCGATGAGCCGTCTGGGGGCCATCATCTGTCTGGGGATCGCCCTGTTCTTTATCTATTCCAGCAGCCGAACGCCGGAAAAAGAGGAAAAGGCGCCTGTCACCAGCGATGCTCGCTCATAATTACCGACGTATTCCCGATACCGGCTCTGCGTGCATTTATGCCAAAATGGTAAGAGTTAATGGCTAAAAAGGGGCTGGTATAATGGAAGAATCCTCATTAGAAGATGAATTTAACCGTCGGGTGAAGACGCTCAGCGAGCGCGCCAAAGCAGCCGGGACGAATGTCAGCGAGCTATGCCGTATCGCTGGCGTCAGTCGCACAACGCCAGAGCGGTGGAATCAACGTGTGCCGAAATCCATCTCCATTTTCGATTCAGTTTTTCAGGCTCTGCTGGATATCGAAAAGGTGAAACAAGAAGAAGAAAATGCGTTTAAAAATTTGCCGCCCCGGGAGCAGGAACGCATTAAGGCCCAACGAAAAGAACTCGAACGAGAAAGAGAAAAAGAGCAACGCCTGAAGCGCAATGAATCACGCCGGGAAAGCCGTGCGCGCCTGAAAAACGCGCCACAAGATTAAGCACGACGCAGGCGTGTTTCAGTGAGTATCGCGGGTTGCGCCCGATCTATAAAATTACTTGTAATGTTTGCTACCCATAAGAGCGCTCATTTATCATCAGGCGTGATAGTCGGGCGCCGCATTTTTGCCGGACTATCGCTGCGGCTTATTATCAGAGATGGATTAAGAAATGAACAGACTCGCTCTTATCGCGTGCAGACGTATACTTTTCCTTGAGGTTGAGGAGGCGGCGACCCACATTGCCGAAGTATCACAGCGCACCTGGCGCTACTACGAGTCTGGTCGTACCCAAATTCCTGCCACGCTTGCAGAGAAGATGGAAAAGCTTCTGCAATACCATGCGGTTATGAAAGAACGCATGACGAAAGAAGCTGACGAGCACCGTCAAAAAGGAGAAGGCCGTCAGGTCGTTCCCTATTACCTCACTTATGAGGATTACCAGAAGGAGACAGGGCTGGATGATGTGATCGGCTTTCGCCTCGATCAGTCGGTAAAGGCTTCGCTCTATCTGGAAGACAAAGTCGTCTTCTACTGAAAGGTTAATCAACCTCGCCACATCGCTTCACCTCCATAAATTCCCCTAAACTCCGGCCATGTTGACAGCACCCGCATTGCCGGGGGCGCAACCACGCACCTGGTCCTTGCGCCACCGATCTGTCCATCGCGCTCCCCTGCCATCAGCACCATCCTGAACTCTGTTCTGCTGCCAAATCCTCCCCCTGCTGACGGCAGTCGTTATAAATAATACTTTTGTGGACGCGGTTTAGCACCCTTGCCTGCATTGTATATATACGTAAATGACCATTTTAACTTAATCAAAAAAGATTAAATAAGAGTTCCTGAAACTACTCATTTAACAATACATGTTAAAGAAATAAATGTTTCTATAACAGATACCCTGTGTGACACCCTCCTAAAAACTCGCCGTGACACATAATGATTATTTCATTCGAAGATCTGACAATCCCAGCAATGGCGCAGCCTGGAGCTTAAGTCATACAATTAAAATAAAATCTTTTGATAAATTATAAAGTTAATTTAAAACTTATTTTCAAAAGTAAAAAATCTTCATAAAGCATATTGCTGCCTTACAAAATTACGAGTAGTCTCCGTTCCGCCGCTGGAACACCCAGCAAGCCCCCCGGCAAAACGGAGTCTGACATATGGCAGCAACAAGTGGAGTGCGGGCGGGAGTATCGGTAAATGCGAGAAGTGAATGGGTCGCGTTTACCGCGAAATTGCCCCAGGCGTTAAAGAAGAAATTAAAGATTGCAGCCGCTGAATGCGGCCAGAAGCAGCAAGAGATTGTTGCTCAGGCTGTAGAGAAGTGGATGAACGAAAACGGCTTCAATAAGTAACCGACAAAACAGTAGTAACCGACAAAACAGTAGTAACCGACAAAACCAGTAGTAACCGACAAAACCAGTAGTAACCGACAAAACCGACAAGAAACTAAGACATCAAACATGAAAAAAACAGTATTAGCAGTACTCGTTGCCACCACCGCCATCTCTGGTGCAGCGCAGGCGTCCAACGTTGATGTGAACTATTTCATCAAAGTGGCACAGAGCGGCACGAACATTGCCAACTCCAAAGCTGTGTACAGCCACCTGAACCAACGCGATAAATCGATGGTGGATCACGTGGCTCCAATGGCCGGTATCTCTGACGAAATAATGGGTCAAATTCAACGTGCCGACGCCCGCAACCAGCAGGCTCATTTCGTGATGACCAGTAGTACAAAAGTTGAAGCAGATGAAATCATCAAAGGTAGCCCGCTTAAGCGCGCCATCATCAACCATATGGAGCATAACGAAGCCATTAATCACGGCGCTCGTTTTGGTGGTATGACTTCGCAGCGTGATATTGCTGATGTGGATGCAGAAGAAGTGGCAGCTCAACAGGCAGCGATTAAAGTGGCTGCTCAACAAGCCCGGGATCAGGCAGAAACCGATCATATTAATGATGCTGTCGTGAAAGCACACGATGCCAACGCGCAGATCGTTGCGAATAAGATCGAAGCGGCCCGCATCATCCGTGCTGACAACGAGAAAACCGCAGCGGCATCCCGTCTGGACAGCATGAAGCCTGACTACAACGCCGTGGTTGTCGCGACTCACGATGCCAACGCTATCGAAGCTCAGAAACAAATCATCAAAGCGCGTGAAGATCAGGTTCGCGCCCAGGCAGAAACCGATCACATCAACGAAGCGGTAATGCAGGCGCACGATGCCAACGCGCAGATCGTTGCGAACAGGATCGAAGCGCACAAGCTGATCGCCAGGAGCGAAGCTGACGCAGCGGCATCCCGCCTGGACAGCATGAAACCTGACTACAACGCGGTCGTGGTGGCTACCCATGACGTCGAAGCGGCTAACGTGGCAGGCAAACTGAAGGTGGCGGCAAATGTTGCCCGCACTGCAAGTCAGCAGGTTATCCCTGAGCAGGCTGCGGCAGATACCCGTCTGAACAGCATGGCGGTTGATCCCAATGCTGAAGTGGTCGCCGCGCATGACGCGCAGGCTTACGACGTGGCGCAAGGGGTTGCTCGTAAAGCAGACAACGCTAACCGCACGTCCATCCAGCATGTTGACGGCAACGCGGTAGCGATCGCTGATAACACTATGGATATCGCAACTAACACAGCCGGTGTCGCAGCGAACAAAGCGGGCGTTGCGCAGACCACCGCGAAGCTCGACTCTGTGACTTACGATATCGCTGGTAACCGTCGCGACATCTCAAGCCTGGCGACGCGCGCCGCGGATACCGATGAGCGTATCGCTGAAACCAAAGCGGAACAGGCTAAGACCAATGAACGCGTATCGGCTAACAGCGCGGCCATCGCCGACCATGAGAACCGGATTGAGTCTCTGGAAAGCGAAACCACCAGCAAATTCTCCAGCCTGAAAAACAAGGTTGAAGAGAACCGCAAGCGCGCGTCCGCAGGTATCGCTGGCGTCGCGGCAATGGCCAACATCCCACAGGTTACCGACACGCAGAACTTCTCTGTCGGTGCTGGCGTGGGTAACACCGACAGCGAAAGCGCTCTGGCTGTAGGTATGTCTGCGCGCGCTACTGAAAATGTGGTTGTTAAGACATCCGTCTCAAACGACACTCAGCACAACTTCGTGGTTGGCGCTGGCGTGAGCTACGGCTGGTAAGCCTGAATGCCCCGCTTCGGCGGGGTTTTTCCCCGTAGAATACCTTCATTTTTTACGGACGAAAAAAAGGCCAGACAAGCTGGCCTTCTTTCCAAATTAGTAACCGACAAGAAACTAACTTTGTCCGATGCGTATCGGACGGCCAAAAGAATATCGCATTCACCAACACAGCGCAAATCGGGGCCAGATCACCCCTGCTTCACCCGGAACACCGATACCGACTGTGACAGCAGATCCGCCTGCTCGTTGACGCCCGCGGCGGTTGTCGCCACCTCTTCCACCAGCGCTGCGTTTTGCTGCGTAACGTGATCCATCTGGGTAATTGCAATTCGGATCTGCTCCACCCCGCGGCGCTGCTCCTCGGAGGCGAGCGCGATGCTCTCCATCACCTGGTTCACTTTGCCTACCGAGTGGCTGATATCCACCATCGTCTGGCTGGTTTTGTTGGCGAGATCGGCACCTTCCTGAATAAAGAGCGTGGATTCGTTAATCAGCGCCGAAATCTCTTTTGCCGAGTCCGCACAACGTCTCGCCAGATTACGTACTTCACCCGCCACTACCGCAAAACCACGGCCCGTTTGTCCGGCACGCGCGGCCTCTACCGCGGCGTTAAGCGCCAGAATATTGGTCTGGAAGGCGATGCCATCGATGACGCTGATAATGTCGACCATCTTCTGCGCGCTCTGGCTGATGGCGTCCATTTTTTTCGTCACGTCCTGCATCTGTTTTTCGCCTGCGTCAGCGATCACCGCCGTATTCTGCGCCATCTGCGAGGCATTGAGCGCATTATCGGTGTTCATTTTCACGGTGGCGGTGATCTGCTCCATGCTGGCCGCCGTCTCAACGACTGCCGCCGCCTGCTCTTCCGTCCGTCGCGAGAGATCGCCATTGCCGGAGGCGATCTCGTGGGTTCCAATGGTAATGCTCTGGACGCCGTTACGAATGGATCTGACGGTTTCGTTCAACCCTGCCTGCATGGTCTGCAGCGCGGCGCACAGTTGGCCGATCTCATTGCTGCTGGAGACCTGAATATCGCCGGTCAGATTGCCGTTACCGATATTATCAAAATGGTGCGCAACCTCCTGAAGCGGACGCACCAGCGTGTTACGCATCCAGATTCTGATAATAAAGAACGTCATAATAGCAATTGCGCACATCGCCATCATCAACACTAATGATAATGAGTAGGCGTGCTTACTGAACAGGATAACGCGATCAAACTCCGCCTGGGTTTTACCAATGTAGGATTTATATTGGTTGTCCCACTGCTGACGCGATTGATTAATGGTGTCGCGATTATTATCAAGGAAAGTTTTTACCTCCTGCGAAGAAGGCGATGTATTTAATGTGTCTACATTTAATTTAATTGTCGCTACTATCTGATCGTAGCTACGTTTCATTATCTCGCCTAGCTCTGGCTGCGACGTCGTCAAACCGGGGATCTCAACAAACAGGTTGTACTGCCGATCGGCCTCTTTAAGTAATTCATTGATTTGATTTATCTTAGAGGGCATATCCACCTGCTCATCATGCAGTCTTGCCTGAAAAGTTGCATCAATCAAGATGCGGGCATTTAACAGGCTGTCGCGGGTGGCATTTAAAGCCCGTTGTTCACTGGCATTGTAATTCATCTTTTCTATCGAGCTATTGCTGCTCTTAAGGAAATAAAGCCCCAGCCCGCTGGAAAGCACCAGCATCAGGGTAAATAAGCCCAGCACGAGCATTAGCCCGGTGCTAATTTTTAAATTTTTCACGTTGACTCCTTAAGTACCAAAAAATTAATTAGGGACTTTATCGGCAATCAGGAAGCCGCGTTGAGCGAATAAAAGCGATATTCAGGCTAAATGAAAAAAACGGAGTGAATAACTAAAGACGCGGAGAAGCGCAGCGTGAAAACTTGATGATCCGGATGCGTAACGTTATCAGGCCCACAGCCCGATTCGCCAGCCCGTCGCAAATTGGTTATGATCACCCTCTCTTTTTTCCTCCGGTCAGCCTGATGTCTGCAATTATCGATACCTTTATTGCCCCGCCGTGCCACGACCCGATAGAAACGCTGTGGCAGGACGATCATCTGGTGCTGATCAATAAACCCAGCGGGCTACTGAGCCTGTCGGGGAAGAATCCGCAAAATCTCGATTCCGTGCACTACCGGCTGGTGCAGATTTTTCCCGGCTGCACTCTGGTGCATCGCCTTGATTTCGGCACCTCCGGGCTGATGGTGATTGCCCGTAACAAGGCAATCAATGCCGCCCTGTGCCAGCAATTCAGCCAGCGCAGCGTGACCAAAATCTACACCGCCCTGCTCTGCGGCCATCTGGCCGATGACGAAGGGGTGATAGATGCGCCCATTGCGAAAGATCCGGCGCTGTTTCCGCTGATGTCGATTTGCGCTATCAACGGCAAACCTGCCCGCTCCCGCTATCGTGTGGTGGAGCGTTTTTATCACGAAGGGAGGGTGCCGGTGACGCGGGTTGCGCTTACCCCGGAGACCGGGCGCACCCACCAGCTGCGCATTCACTGCCAGCAGCTGGGCCACCCGATCCTGGGCTGCGATCTGTATGGCGGGCTCCTGCCGCCCGGCACCGAACGGACGCCGCGGCTGATGCTGCACGCCAGCGAGCTGCATTTTGCCCATCCCGTCAGCGGGGAGCCGATCGTCTTTCGCCATGTCAGCCCGTTCTGACATCCTGGCCGGTCGCCAGCGTAAGGAAGGCTTTTACCGTTTCACTGGTCGGCTGGCGTCGGCTGATTAATACCAGATTGGCGGTTAAGTCAGGTTCATTCAGCGGGCGATACACCAGGCCCGGAATAGCCACCTGCTGCAGGGGTGCCGGCACCAGGGCCAGAGCCAGCCCGGTTGCCGCCATCGCCAGCGTGCTCAGGGTGCTGCCCGAGCGGTAGGCGATATGACACTTCTCCCCCAGCTTTTGCGTGAGCATGATAAACAGATGCTCATGCACGTCGTGCGCCTCATAGAGCACCAGAGGTTGTCCGGCCAGCATGTCGACCGTTAAGGCCGCATGCTGCGCGAGGGGATGATCGTCAGGCAGCGCGACGCGTACCTCCCAGTCACCAATACGTCTGACCGCAATGTCCGGGGCTGCAATATTGCTGTGCGCGGGGGTGTAACCGATGTCCAGTTGCCCGGCAAGAATGGCCTCGACCTGCTCCTGCGGGCCGGCTTCGTGGATCAGCAGCTCAGCATCGGGAAAACGTTGGTGAAACCGGCGCAGGTCGGCGATCAGCTTGCCGCTAAAAATGGCGTTCCCGGCAAAGCCCACCCGGACCCGGCCCGTCTCTCCGCGTAGGGCGCGCTCCACGCTTAAGCGGGTGTGCTCGGCCTGCTCCAGCGTCCGCCGGGCTTCGTCTTGTAATAATATTCCGGCTTCCGTCAGCTCCACCCGGCGACTGGTGCGGATAAAGAGCGCCCCGCCCAGCTCCTCCTCCAGCGCCTTGATCTGCATGCTCAGGGCGGGCTGAACGATGTTGAGCCGCGCCGCAGCCCGGCCAAAGTGGCCCTCTTCGGCGACGGCCAAAAAATACCGCAGATGACGTAACTCCATGCCCTACCCCATCGATAATTAAAACTGATTGATTAGTCATATCTCTCTATTTCATTTTATCGTTTTTTCGCGCCACACTGCATCCCGTCAACTCACAGGAGCAAAAGCGATGAATGATCAACACAACAACCGTCAACAACTCAACGATCTGATGAATGGCTGGATGCACCGGGATCTGGGCGAATGGGACCAGTTACGCGACCTGTTCCACCCTGATGGCACCATTGAGATCACCTGGTTCGAAGGGCTGGGAAGCGATTTTGTCGAGGGCTCCATGCGCATGGGGGCATCGGATTTACGCACCAAACACCTTATCGCTACGCCCGCAGTGACCTTCAATGCCACCGGCAGTAAAGCGATCCTCGAAACTAACGCCATCATCATCGCGGAGAACGTGAAGCTGAATATTGGCTGCGAATGCCACAACCGCTTCTACGACCTGGCCGAAAAACGAGACGGCGTATGGCGCCTGTTCCGTCGTCAGAGCGTTTACGACATGGGGACATTTACCTTCCCGATGGGGCCTGTAGAAATTGACCAGAAAGTCGTGGCGAAGTACCCGCGGGAATATGTTGCGCTGGCGTATCTGCTGGAGCAGAGCGGGTTCCCGCTGGGGCGCGTATTTGCTACCCGCGGCAGCGAGCTGGAGGCCACCATGAAAGCTGAGGCTCAGCGCTGGCTGGCAGCCTGATCGATCGCGAACCGCTTCCGCGATGTTCTCTCTCTGATTTAACTGGTAGGGTGCTACTTCCTGTCTATATAACAGAGGTGCAAAATGCCGGAAGCGGTGAAAGATAACGATATCAACGCCCTGTATCAAAAACTGAATGCGATTGCCCAGACCGGATTGACCTTTTCAAAAGATGTGTTTGATACAGAACGTTATGAATCTCTTCGTCAAATCGCCACGGAGCTGATGGCTTCGCGCTTCGATATTGACGCAAAGACGCTCCATCATGTGACCGAATCCGGTTACGCCACGCCGAAAACGGACGTGCGCGCCTTTATTCTGCGTGACGGCAAGCTGTTGATGGTCCGGGAAGCGGAAGATGGCTTATGGAGCCTACCCGGCGGCTGGGCAGACGTGGGCGACACACCCTCTACCGCCGTCTGCCGCGAGGTTGCCGAAGAGACGGGGCTGCAGGTCAATGCCACTAAACTGCTCGGCGTCTGGGATCGCAATCTGCACGGCCATCCGCCCCTGCCATGGCATGTCTATAAGCTCATCTTTCTCTGTGAAGAGACCGGCGGCAGCCTGGCGATCAATCACGAAACCACCAGCCTCGGTTTCTTCGACATCAATGAACTGCCGCCGTTATCGCTGACGCGGATTGTCGCCGAAGAGCTGGAGGTCAGCATGGCGATCGCCACGTCCGATCGCCCGACCTTTTTTGACTGAGTGAGGCTGATGTAATGAAAAGACGCTATGTCGTTGCCGATGTTTTTACTGATAAACCCTTTCTGGGCAATCCCGTCGCCGTCGTTTTAGACGCAGAGGATCTGAGCACGGAGCAAATGCAGCGGATCGCCGTTGAGTTTGGCTACAGTGAAACGACCTTTGTTCTTCCGCCGGACGATGCTGCCCATACGGCGCGGGTGCGGATTTTTACCCCCTCGCGTGAGATTCCGTTCGCGGGCCATCCCAACGTCGGCACGGCGTTTGTGCTGGCAAGCTATGCCGCGATGAGTGGCACATCTCTGCCCGAGACGCTGCTTTTCGAAGAAATCGCCGGGCTGGTGCCCGTCAGGCTGTTAAAAGACAATGGCACAGTGACCGGTGCCGAACTCGTCACGCCGGAGGCCTTGTCCTGCCGCTCCGAAGTCAGCCCGGAAAAGGTCGCCGCCTGCCTGTCACTGACGGCGGAGGATATCCGCACCGAGGTGCATAACCCCGTTGTCGCCTCGGTTGGCCTGCCGTTTCTGGTGGTGGAACTCGCCTCCCGGGACGCGCTTCGCCGCTGCGTGCCGAATTTGCAGGGCTTCCGCGCAACTCTGCCGCTGGATGGCGCGGTCTCTGTTTATGCTTATACCCAGGATAAAGATGCCGGTGAGGTGGGCGATCTGCAGGCGCGGATGTTGACCCCGCGCATGACGGAAGATCCGGCGACCGGCAGCGCCACTGCCGCGGTAACCGCCCTGCTGGCGCTGCATCAGGATAAAACCACCCTGTCGCTACAGGTGAGCCAGGGCGTTGATATGGGCCGGGCAAGTTTGCTTTATTCGGGGTATAACGCCTCGTCAGGCAAACCCGTTGTGCGGGTGGGCGGCAGTTGCGTCATTACCCTGGAAGGGACGTTTAACCTGTAAGGTTGCATCGGTGGAACATCGCCGGGTGGCGGCTACGCCTTACCCGGCCTACGAACGGCGGAATCCGCACCATAGGATAGCCACACGGACATGGCCGTGCGGCTTGCCCGGGCATTTGATACCACCATTGAGTTCTGGCTGAACTTGCAGCTGAACGTGGATATCTGGGAAATTCAGCACGACGAGCGCATGCAGGCGGAGCATCGGCAGATCATCACCGCCGCAGAGATGCTGGCGAAGAGAAAAGCGCCATCGTCTGTGGCGTAATTCTGCTCTTTTCTTCACGGAGAAGAAGCACTTCGTAGGCCGGGTAAGGCGTAGCCGCCACCCGGCAATGTCGCGCCGGTGCGCCCTGCTCCACCTCACCCCGCCTCCTGCACTTCCGCCGCCAGGTACACCCGCACGTAGCGCACAAACTTGCCAACAAACACCCCGGCGAACAGCCCGCCGGTGATGATGGCGAATGCGCTCGCTCCTGGACGTTGCAGCACCTCGGGCGCGATGGCGCTCATTACCCCCAGCACATACTTCACCGCAAAGGCCAGCATCATAAATGGCAGGGCCGAATAGTCCGCCCCGCGATAGATGCTGCGTGGCGCAGCGGCGCGCGCCACCGCCGTGCGTTTGATCAGGATGAAGCCCATCGCCGCGCCGCTGAGTAATCCCACCAGCCACAGGGAGCCGGTCGCCAGCGTCAGCTTGCGGAAAACCAGCAGATCGTAGACATCCCAGAGCAGAAAAATAGCCGGGATGATGGCCAGCTTCTCCAACGCCACGGTCGCCGGTTTGCGGGCCTTTATGCCCCGGCTGATCAGAAACAGCAGGATGAGGTACACCCAGACCGGGGTGTGGATCAGAATACCCGAAATGAAATCAATCATATGGCTCACCGTCGCAGCTACCTCGATGACACCGCGTCACCGCTCCGGTTCAGTATTGCCTGGTGCACCTGATTCACCATCATACTTTATCAGGGTATTTAATTCCGCGCTTCGCTTACTCTTTTAGAAGTAGCATTTCCCATGAATCACTGTAATCCATGCATAATATACCGGCCCGCTTCGCTAGATTATTTTTTAGTCACTCTTTCGCGTTGCGAATAATATAAGAAACCAATTAAGACTAATCCCACGTATTTTTATTTTATATGCGCTATGCATCGCTTACCCCTAATGTAAACATCTGTAAAGAGCCCCGCCGCGTCTGGACTCGCGCGTTTCAACGAGACAGAGAAAAACGCGCAAAGCCGTTATCCCGGAAGGTCGTTTGATAACATCACCTTGAGGGAAAATATCTAAAAAACAAGCGAACCGATATTTCTTCCAACTCATCACGCGGACTGAAAATTATTCCAAAATTCCGGTTTGACTCTTCAAAAATACTGGCTAAATTTAATTCTGAACGACAACGGATACGAATGAAAACGTATCTTACTGACATAAACGATGTATATGAGGAAACATAATATGGCAGAGCAACGTGGTGGTTCAGGTAATTTCGCACAGGATCGTGAAAAGGCCTCTGAAGCAGGGAAAAAAGGTGGACAGCAAAGCGGCGGTAATTTCAAAAACGATCCGCAACGCGCTTCTGAAGCAGGTAAAAAGGGGGGTCAGCATAGCCATGGTGGCGGACGTAAATCTGACAACTCTTAATTCATCTCATTATTAAAGCCTGTTCTTCACTTTAATCGGTACTCTGCGAGTCCGCGGGCTCGCAGAATTTTTATGTCACTGGAGAAAAGCATATGAATATGAAAAGTATAGAGGATGTATTTATTCACCTGCTCTCTGACACCTACAGTGCAGAGAAACAGCTGACCCGTGCACTGGCAAAATTGTCCCGCGAAGCCGCCAGCCCTGATCTGAGCGCTGCGTTTAAAGCGCACCTGGAAGAGACTCATGGCCAGATTGAACGCATCGATCAGCTCATCGAGAAAACGCCCAACGTTAAACTGAAAAGAATGAAGTGTGTGGCGATGGAAGGCTTAATTGAAGAAGCCAATGAAGTCCTTGAAAGTACTGAAAAAAATGAAGTCCGTGATGCAGCACTGATCGCGGCTGCGCAAAAAGTCGAACACTACGAAATTGCCAGTTATGGCACGCTCGCCACCCTGGCGGAGCAATTAGGCTATACCGAGGCGGTAAAATTATTAGCCGAGACGCTGGAAGAAGAGAAATCCACCGATCTTAAACTGACCGATCTGGCCGTCGGTAATATTAATCAGAAAGCGGAAAAGTAAGTCTGAATTAACCGAACCCGAGGAAGAAAATATGAATCACGTAGAACACTACCATGACTGGCTACGCGATGCTCACGCCATGGAAAAGCAAGCCGAATCTATGCTCGAATCAATGGCCAGCCGCATCGATAATTACCCTGATGTCCGCGCCCGAATTGAACAGCATATTTCTGAAACCAAGCACCAGATTACCCTGCTGGAAGAGATCCTCGATCGTAACGATATTTCCCGCTCGGTTTTAAAAGACTCCATGAGCAAAATGATGGCGTTCGGCCAGTCTATGGGTGGCATGGCCGCGTCGGATGAGATCGTAAAAGGCTCGATTAGCGGCTACGTTTTCGAGCAGTTCGAAATCGCCTGCTATACCTCTCTGCTGGCCGCGGCAAAAAAAGCCGGGGACGTGGCCTCTATCCCTGCCATCGAATCTATTCTGGCGGAAGAGCAGCGCATGGCCGACTGGCTTATCCAGCATATCCCGGATACCACGGAACAATTCCTCCTGCGCTCAGACGCTGAAGGCGTTGAAGCGAAAAAATAACCCAGGAGTGAGCCTATGTTTCGACACGTAAAACAGTTGCAATACACCGTTCGCGTCGCTGAGCCAAATCCCGGCCTCGCGAACCTGCTGCTCGAACAGTTCGGCGGCCCTCAGGGCGAGCTGGCTGCCGCCTGCCGTTACTTCACCCAGGGTCTGGGTGATGACGATGCAGGTCGTCGAGAGATGCTGATGGATATCGCTACCGAAGAGCTGAGCCACCTCGAAATCATCGGGACCCTGGTCGGTATGCTGAATAAAGGTGCCAAAGGCGAACTGGCAGAAGGCACCGAACAGGAAGCGGAGCTGTACCGCTCCCTGACGGCCAACGGTAACGACAGCCACATCACCTCTCTGCTGTACGGCGGTGGACCACCACTGACCAACTCCGGTGGCGTGCCGTGGACGGCGGCCTATATCGATACCATTGGTGAACCTACCGCCGATCTGCGTTCCAATATCGCGGCGGAAGCACGCGCCAAGATCATCTATGAACGCCTGATCAACGTCACTGACGATGTCGGGGTAAAAGATGCCCTCGCGTTCCTGATGACCCGTGAAGCCGCGCACCAGCTCTCGTTTGAGAAGGCGCTGCAGTCGATTCGCAATAATTTCCCACCGGGGAAACTGCCGCCTATCGAACAATATTCAACCACCTACTACAATATGTCTGCAGGGGATGATCTTCGCGGCAGCTGGAACAGCGACGAAAACTTTGAGTACGTTGCCGATCCACAACCCGCCGTTGACGGGGGCGACGGTAGCGCTCAGGTCACGCTTTCGAAAGAGCAGGCTGCTCTGTTGAAAGCGATGGCGGCGCGTACCGAGTCGGATCCGAAGGACAATCCGTTGACGGGCGCGGAGCTGGGGGCCGGTAAGAAAAAACCGTAACCCCCCGCCGAAGTCAATGCTGTACCACGATGCCCCGTTTCTTACGGGGCATTTCGCTGACAGGGGTAGAGTACGATGTTCGAACTCGATGCGTTTCATCTCGCCAGGCTTCAGTTCGCCTTCACAGTGTCGTTTCACATTATCTTTCCGGCCTTAACCATCGGCCTCGCCAGCTACCTGGTGGTGCTTGAGGGCATGTGGCTACGAACGAAGAATGATGTCTGGCGCTCGCTGTATCACTTCTGGTTAAAAATCTTCGCCGTTAACTTCGGCATGGGCGTGGTCTCCGGTCTGGTGATGGCCTACCAGTTCGGTACTAACTGGAGCGGCTTTTCCCAGTTCGCCGGGAGCATCACCGGCCCGCTGCTCACCTATGAAGTCTTAACCGCCTTCTTCCTCGAAGCGGGTTTCCTCGGCGTGATGCTGTTTGGCTGGAACAAGGTCGGGCCCGGCCTGCACTTTTTTGCCACCTGTATGGTGGCGCTGGGTACCCTGATGTCCACCTTCTGGATCCTCGCCTCCAACAGCTGGATGCACACCCCGCAGGGCTTTAGTATTGAGAACGGCCAGGTTATCCCCGAGGACTGGTTCGCCATCATCTTTAACCCCTCGTTCCCGTATCGCCTGATCCACATGTCCATCGCCGCCTTCCTGAGCAGCGCCCTGTTTGTTGGCGCATCGGGGGCCTGGCATCTGCTGCGCGGCAACGACACCCCGGCGGTGCGCAAAATGTTCTCGATGGCGCTGTGGATGGCGCTGCTGGTTGCGCCAATTCAGGCCTTTGTCGGGGATATGCACGGCCTGAACACTCTCGAACATCAGCCGGCGAAAATCGCCGCCATTGAAGGACACTGGGAAAATCCCCCCGGTGAAGCCACGCCGCTGCTGCTGTTTGGCGTGCCGGATATGGAAGAGGAACGCACCAAATATGGGCTGGAGATCCCGGCGCTCGGCAGCCTGATCCTCACCCACAGCCTGGACAAGCAGGTTCCGGCGCTGAAAGATTTCCCGAAAGATGAGCGGCCCAACTCGCTGATCGTCTTCTGGTCGTTCCGCGTGATGGTGGGCCTCGGGCTGCTGATGATCCTGATGGGGGTCGCCAGCCTGTGGCTGCGCCGCCGCCGTCGACTCTACCACTCCCGCCCGTTCCACTGGTTTGCCCTCTGCATGGGGCCCGCCGGTCTGGTGGCAATCCTCGCGGGCTGGATCACCACCGAGGTGGGCCGCCAGCCGTGGGTGGTGTACGGCTATCTGCGCACCATTGATGCGGTGTCGCTGCACAGCACCCTGCAGATGAGCATCAGCCTGCTGGCGTTTTTCGTCGTCTACTGCTCGGTGTTTGGCGTGGGGTATGTCTATCTGGTGCGGTTGATTAAGAAAGGGCCGCAGCCGACCGACAATCTCTCGTTGAATACCGACGGCAGGCCCGCGCGTCCGCTCTCGGCGGCAGAACCGGTACCGGAAGAGGAGAAACCATAATGGGCGTCGATATCTCAGTGATCTGGTTTGCCATCATCGTCTTCGCCACCCTGATGTACATCATTATGGATGGGTTCGATTTGGGTATCGGCATGCTCTTCTACTTTGAGCGCGATCCGCAGGCACGAGACGTAATGGTCAATAGCGTCGCCCCGGTGTGGGACGGAAACGAAACCTGGCTGGTGCTGGGAGGCGCGGGGCTATTCGGCGCCTTCCCGCTGGCCTATGCGGTGATCATCGACGCCCTGACGATCCCCCTGACCGCCATGCTGATCGGCCTGATCTTCCGCGGCGTAGCCTTTGAGTTTCGCTTTAAAGCCACGCCGTCGCACCGCGCCTTCTGGGACTACTCCTTCGCCGGCGGCTCGCTGCTGGCGACCTTCAGCCAGGGCATTGTAGTCGGGGCGATGATTAACGGTTTCGACGTCGAGGGACGGCGCTTTGCCGGATCCGCACTGGACTGGCTGACGCCCTTCAACCTCTTCTGCGGGCTGGGGCTGATGGTGGCCTATACCCTGCTGGGCACCACTTGGCTGATCATGAAAAGCGAGGGGGCGTTACAGCGTCATATGCGCGATCTGACCCGCAAGGTGCTGCTGGCGCTGCTGGGCGTGGTGGCGGTGGTGAGCATCTGGACCCCGCTGGGCTGGCAGTATGTGTCCGAGCGCTGGTTCTCGTTGCCTAACTTCTTCTACTTCCTGCCGGTGCCGCTGCTGGTGGCGGTATTTGGGGTCTGGATCTGGCGGCTCACCCGTAACCCGGACAGCCACGCCAGACCGTTTATTCTGACCCTTGGGCTGATTTTCCTTGGCTTTAGCGGGCTGGGCATCAGCCTGTGGCCGAACATTATCCCGCCACGTATCACCATCTGGGATGCCGCCGCCCCGCCTTCCAGCCAGCTGTTTATGCTGGTGGGCACGCTCCTGATCATCCCGTTGATCCTGGTTTATACCGCCTGGAGCTACTACGTGTTTCGCGGCAAGGTGACGGATACCGAGGGGTACCACTAAGCGAAGGTAAATGCAAAACGGCAACCTGGGTTGCCGTTTTTAGTGTTTGCACCCTGCCACATCGCCGGGTGGCGGCTACGCCTTACCCGGCCTACAAAACCTACAGCACGCACGACCCGTAGTCCCGGCAAGCGCAGCGCCGCCGGGCGTTGCCGCACCCGGCCTACAGGCTATTTCCGCCGGGTGAGACACTTACCAATCAGCAGCAGCCCTGCCAGGGCGGCGGTGCCGAGCAGAGCTTTGCCCGGTACGCCGGAGGTGATGGCCGCAGCGCGGGGTTTGGCCTCCGGGGTAAAACGACCGTGTACCCGGTGCTCGCCGCCGACCGGTTCGGTCAGGTTATCCCGCCGTTCAGGCGGGTTGAGCGCCTCCTCCATCTGCCCTTCCCAGGCCTTTTTCACCATCATCCGGTCAAGAAAACCGGGGAACAGGAACTGGCCGACAATCGCCCCGATGGTGCTGCGCCCCACCCACAGCTCGCGCACCGGTCGCTGGGCCACGCCAAAGATGGCCTCAGCGGCGACCTCCGGCTGAAACACCGGCGCAACCGGGCGCATGCTGTAGGCGAACTTATTCCGCGCCCAGTCAAACTGCGGGGTGTTGAGCCCCGGCATCTGCACCATCGCCAGATGCACGCCGCTGCGCTCATGCATCAGCTCGGTACGCAGCGCATCGGTAAAGCCGCGGATCGCCGCTTTGGCACCACAGTAGGCCGACTGCAGCGGAATGGAGCGGTAGGCCAGCGCGGAGCCGATCTGGATAATCACCCCGCGATCCAGGGGGATCATATGCTCCATGGCGGCCCGGGTGCCGTTGACGCAGCCCAGATAGGTCACCTCCGTCACCCGGCGGAATTCATCGTCGGTGATGCTGTAAAACGGCGCCAGGGTGGTACACATGGCGTTGTTAATCCACACGTCGATTGCCCCCAGCCGGTCGGCCAGTGTCTGCGCCGCCTGGCTCAGCGCCGCAGCGTCCACCACGTCCACGCTCACCGCATGGCAATTGACGCCGTAGTTCGCCACCTCGGCCCGCGTGGCCTCCAGGCTGTGGTCATCGCGGGCAATCAGGCCCACGTCGTAGCCCGCCGCTGCAAAACGCAGCGCCGTGGCTTTGCCTACCCCAGCCGTTGCGCCGGTAATCACCACCACACTCATAGCCTCTCCTTAATGCAGCTGCTTTTTCCAGTGCGGGATCTGCCGCAACATTTCTGAAAGCGCATAGCGAACCGCCTTCTCAATAACGTCTTCACACTCGCCGGTGAAGTGCTGCACGGCGGTCGTCACCTCGCCGCGAAAACACCAGCCAAACCAGACGGTCCCCGCCGGGGTACCATCCTCGCCGCCGTCCGGCCCTGCATACCCGCTGATGGCGATGCTGATGTCCGCATCGGCCAGCTTCAGTGCCCCTTCGGCCATCTCGCCCACCGTCTGGCTACTGACGGCGGTGTACTTTTCCAGGGTGGCATTACTGACCCCCAGCACCTTATGTTTGGCCTCATTGTTGAAGGTCACCACGCCGGTGCCAAAGAACGAGGCGGTATCCTTTTCTGCACAGAGCGCAGAGGCCACATTGCCGCCGGTACAGGACTCGGCCGTGGTAAGCAGCCAGCCCAGATCGGTTAACACCGTCGACACCTGACTGGTGAGTTCCTTAGTAGTTTTAGCCTGGTTCCAGATATTTTCTTTCATGATTCACTCTCTTCGGGAATAATCGAAATATGCCCATTTCGTTCAAGGATTGCGTATTTAATTTTTTCCAGATGATATATGCCGTGGTTTTGCCGGGCCGATACCAGAATATCGTCACAGGAGACATCCACTTTTTTTAATTTTTCGTTCTGTAATTCACCGTGCACCACCAGAATAACCGGGGAGCCATCGAGCATCGATTCCGCGCCGGAAATGTATTTTTTTGCCACGCCGAACAGCATATCAATCACCACCAGTGTAATAATGGTTAGCATAGCGCCGGTCACCGAAAAATCTTCCCCGAGCAGCGCCTGCTGGGTGGCCTCACTAATAATCAACAACAGGATCAGATCAAAGCTGGTCATTTGCAGCAGCGCCCGACGTCCGGCGATTTTAAATACCACCAGCAGAATCAGATAAATCGCCACCGCCCTGAGTATCATTTCCATACTGGTCCCCTACGGATAGATAAATTGCCAGAAAGAGAGACCCGGCTGATTATTTACTGTGACAGTGGTGACGGTTTTACCGGGCTGTTGCGGCGTGGTATAAAGCCAGACGGTAAAATCTTTCTGCGGTTTCGCCTCCTGATAAATCAGCACCAGCTCCCCGCCCTCGCTGTGCATTTCGTCAGGCTGCGGCCAGATATTATCGGTCTGCATTCGCGCCATATATTCTCCACCAATCCGCAGCGTCAGGGGGGCATTACCTTGACCCGGCAGGGTAATTTTCAGCTCGACAGGAGACTGTAATCGGCCAAAGCGCTGGTATTCCACCTGCACGCTGTTCGCGGCGTCAGTTTTTGTCGCTTCGCTAAAATAACCGCCTGAAAAAAGCCCTGACAGCGCAGCGGCAATAATCAGCAATAACAGAACAAAACCGAAGCGGCGGGCGTTGTATTCAAACTGCAGGGCGGCATGGCTTTGTTTCACGCCGGGCAAAGGAGGAGATTTTTCTTTTACGTTCGCCATATATCACCTCACCGTTTCGTTTATTAACATTATACAGCCAGATGATTTTTATAGATAAACTGGATTAAGACTGTTCCTGTTTGCAAAATAAAAAATAGCAACCAGGCTTAATCTGTCAAGCAAGCTAAACCAAGGAGGCAGTATGAAATTAACCGTCGCACCCTTATTGTGTTGTCTTTTAATCTCAACGGCGTATGCCGCAGATAAAGGTGGACTGGAGAAAGATGCTGCCCCGCCGCCACCGCATTCGCTGGATGAGGGTTATCGCGGCACCGAGGATGCCAGAACCATGACCGTGGAGCAGGCCAAAGAGATGCACGATGGCGCTACCATCTCCCTGCGCGGGAATTTAATTGACGGCTCCGGCGGCGATAAATTTAAATTCCGCGATAAAACCGGCACCATTGATACGGTAATTCCGCAAGCCGTATTTGACGGCCGTACGGTTAAACCCGATCACATGATCAGCATTAATGGCAGTCTGGATAAAAAGATGAACCCGCCGGTCGTTCGTGTCGACCGCATTCAGAAGTAGCTTTAATTTCACTTAAGTTTCGCGTGGATATTTCCCCCCATCCACGTGAAACCCCCAATATATTCTCTCCAGTGCCTGACCTACCAGATTTGAGGAGCCCAAAACTCGGATAATTCCGGGCTTTAGGATTAATCCCCCTTTCCTTCCCTCCCCAATACTTAAACAATTTTACACATATTCACATTGTATTCATTTTGCTTACACAGCAGGGATTCGCCGATGAAAGCCCGACACAATTTCGCCCTGATAATAACGACAGCCACTGGCCTGACGTTAATGTTCCCTGCCCTTGCCGCAGAGCCGGATAATCAATTTATTATTCAGCAGCAGCGCCAGAGAGCATTAGAGCAGCAATTAACGCCGCCCGTTCCCGATGTGCGTCTGTCTGAGCCTTCATCCGGCTATGGCAAAATTGCCTTCCCGACGGAAACGCCCTGTTTCCCAATTAACCGCGTCGAACTGAGCGGTCAGGAAGCCCTGCCCCACTGGCTGCCGCTGCAACGTATTGCAGACCAGGCCCAGGGGCGCTGCCTGGGCGGGAAAGGGATCAACCTGCTGATGAGTACAATGCAGAACCGCATCGTCGACCACGGCTGGATCACCACCCGCGTGCTGGCCCCGTCGCAGGATCTGAAGAGCGGAACCCTGAAACTGGCCATCGTGCCGGGCACCATCCGCCATGTGAAGCTGACCGAAGAGAGCGACGATTATATCCAGCTCTACAGCGCCTTCCCGGCTCACGAGGGGAACCTGCTGGATCTGCGCGATATTGAACAGGGGCTGGAGAACCTGCAGCGCCTGCCGACGGTCGAGGCCAACATGGAGCTGCTGCCGGGGGAAAATCCGGGCGAGAGCGACGTGGTGATTACGCGTAAGCAAAGCAAAATGTGGCGTATTGGCCTGTCGCTGGACGACGCCGGGACCGAAACTACCGGGCGCTACCAGGGCGGCGTCACGCTGTCGCTGGATAATCCCTTCTCCCTGAGCGACCTGCTGTACGTCTCTGCCAGCCACGATCTGAACGACAAGGGCGGCAAAGGCAGCAAAAACTACACCGCCCACTACTCGGTGCCCTTTGGCTACTGGATGCTGGGCGTCACCGGCAGCGACTATGACTACCACCAGACCGTTGCTGGCCTGAACGAGGATTATCGCTACAGCGGTAAGAGCAAGAACCTCGATATTCAGCTCAGCCGCGTGCTGCACCGCAGCGGCTCGCAAAAAACCACTTTCTCTTACGACGTGCTGGCGCGGGAGACCCGCAACTATATCGACGATACGGAGGTGGGCGTCCAGCGCCGCCAGACTGCGGCCTGGCGCATCGGGCTGGATCATCGCCACTACATCGGCCAGGCGACGCTGGATGCGGGCATCAGCTATCAGCGCGGCACCCGCTGGTTTGGCGCCCAGCCTGCCCCGGAAGAGTACTGGGGCGATGCCACTGCGCTCAGCAAAATTACCCAGCTCAGCGCCGGACTCGATCTGCCGTTTGCCATCGGCTCGCAGAACTTCCGCTACAACGTCCAGTACCTGCGCCAGATCAGCAACACGCCGCTGACCCCGCAGGATCAGTTCGCCATCGGCAACCGCTGGACGGTGCGCGGCTTTGACGGCGAGCGCACCCTGAGCGCCAGCCACGGCTGGTACGTGCGTAACGATCTCGCCTGGCGCACGCCGCTGCCGAATCAGGAGTTCTATCTGGGTGCCGACTACGGCGAAGTGGGCGGCTACAGCTCGGATCTGCAGGTGGGTAAACATCTGGCGGGCGGCGTGGCGGGTCTGCGCGGCAACGCCTTTAACACCGGCTACGACCTGTTCGCCGGGACGCCTTTCTCGAAGCCGGACGGCTTTGAAACCAGCGATCTCACGCTCGGCTTTAACCTGAACTGGAGCTGGTGATGCGCGTCGGACATCTGGATATCAAAGCGCCGCTGATCCTCGGCGGCCAGGAGAGCGAGGCCGAAGTGCTGGGGGCCACCGTCTGGCTGTGGATGCTCTCCCCGATGCATCGGGATGCCCCGCTGCACGCCCTGCCCACCCTGCTGCTGCCGATCATCAAGCGCCAGCAGTATGTGCTGGTGAGCGAAAACGACCGGCCGATCTTTTTCCTCAGCTGGGCCAGCATGAACGAGGAGGCGGAAGCCCGCTACCTCACCCGCCCCGCCATTGAGATGAAAGAAGAGGACTGGGACAGCGGGGAGCGGATCTGGTTCTGCGACTGGATCACCCCCTTCGGCCATACCTCCGCGATGTATAACCTGATGCGCCGCGATATCTTCCCCGACCACGTCTGCCGCGCGCTGTATCACCGTGGCGCAGAGCGTGGCAAGCGCGTGATGCTGTTCCACGGCAGCCACGTCAGCCGTCAACACGCCAGAGAGTGGCAACAGAACCACCCGCTCACCGTGAGCCTGCCGGAAGCGTTTAAAGGAACGAACCATGAATAAGAACCTGTACCGAATTGTCTTTAACAAAGCGCGCGGCATGCTGATGGTGGTGGCGGATATCGCCCGCTCCGGCCGCGCCGGTTCGTCCCGTTCTTCCGGCATCGGCCATACCCACAGCCAGCTTATCGGCAAGGTAAGCGCCATCAGCTTTAGCCTGTGGCTGGCGATGGGGGCCGTGCAGACGGCACAGGCCACTATCGTGGCGGACGCCGGAGCGCCAAAAAACCAGCAGCCAACGGTCATCAACAGCGCCAACGGCACGCCGCAGGTCAATATCCAGACCCCGTCCGCTGCCGGGGTGTCCCGTAACAACTACACCCAGTTCGACGTGGACAATAAAGGGGCGATCCTCAACAACTCGCACAAAAACGTGCAGACCAATATCGGCGGCATGGTGGCGGGTAACCCGTGGCTGGCGAAAGGTGAAGCCAAAGTGATCCTCAACGAGGTGAGCTCCCGCGACCCGAGCAAGCTGAACGGCATGATCGAAGTGGCGGGTAAAAAAGCCCAGGTGGTGATCGCCAACCCGTCGGGCATTACCTGTAGCGGCTGCGGCTTTATCAACGCCAACCGCGCCACCCTCACTACCGGCCAGCCGCAGATGAAGGACGGCGCGCTGACCGGGTTTAACGTCGAGCGCGGCGAGGTGGTGGTCGAAGGCGCGGGGATGGACACCTCCGGCGCGGATTACACCGACATCATTGCCCGCTCGGTGAAGGTTAACGCCGGGCTGTGGGCCAACGATCTGAAAGTCACCACCGGGCGCAACAAGGTGGATGCCGCCCACGAGGCGATCGAAAAAGGCAGCGACGATCCGGCCACCCGCCCGCAGCTGGCGGTGGATGTGGCCAGCCTCGGCGGCATGTACGCAGGCAAGATCCGCATGGTCGGCACCGAGACCGGCGTCGGGGTGCGTAATGCCGGGGCCATCGGCGCCCAGGCGGGCAGCGTGACGATCTCTGCCGACGGGCGCATCGAGAACAGCGGCACCCTGCGCGCGGGCGACGCAGCCCACCTGCAAACCGCCAGCGAGCTTAACAACAGCGGGGTGATCACTGCCGCGAACAACGTCCGGGTCAGCGCGGCCAGCCTCACCGGGAGCCAGCAGAGCGTGCTGGCCGCCGGGGTGAAAAGCGACGGCAAGCTCGCCGACGCGGGGGATCTGGAAATCAGCACCAGCGGCCAGCTGAGCGCCCACGGGCAAACCCTGGCGGGCGGTAATCTCAGCGCCCGCGGCCAGGGCGTGGATATCAGCGGCAGCCAGACCCAGGCGAAACGCGTTCTGCTCGACGGCGGCGCGGGGGATGTCAGCACCGCCAGCGCGAAGGTCAACGCCAGCGAACTGAATGTCCGTAGTGGTAAGATGCTCAACAACGCCGGGGGCACGCTGAGCGCGGAGACCATCGCCCTCAGCGCTCACGACCTTAGCAACCAGCAAGGTAAAATCGCTCACAGCGGCAGCGGCACCCTGGCGGTGGATCTGCCGGGCACCCTCGATAACCGGCAGGGGCAGATTGGCGCGGCCAACGGCGTGCAGCTGAAAGCTGACAAAATCGACAACACCGCCGGGCAGATCGTGGCGGTGGCGGGCAACACCCGGCTGGAGGCCGGGGCGCTGAACAACCAGCAGGGGCTGATCTCTGCCGCTGCGGGCGACGGCGAGATCCAAAGCCAGCAGGCGGTGAATAACGCCAAAGGGCGTATCGAGGCGGCGAAAACCCAGCGCATCAGCGCCGGGAGCCTCGACAACCAGCAGGGGGTGATTGTCGCCGACGGCGCAACCCTGGCCCTGAACGGCGGCGCGTTTGACAACCGTTCCGGCTCCCTGCTCTCTCAGGGCTCCCTGAATCTGGAGAGCGGCGCGCTGAACAACCAGAGCGGCTTCCTGGCGAGCGACGGCGACTTTAGCCTCAACGCGGGGGCGATCGACAACACTGACGGCCAGATTGGCGCGAACCGGTCGTTAACCGCCGGTTTCGACAGGCTCAGCAATAACGGCGGCGCGCTGAAATCGGTGGGTGCCATGACCCTGAGCGGCGGCCTGCTGGATAACAGCCAGGGCACCACCTTCTCCGGGGATAGCCTCGCCTTTAACGGCAGCACGCTGAACAACACCAACGGGCAGCTGGCGGCGGCGCAGAGCCTGTCGCTTGCCACCACGCAGCTCATCAATAATAAAGGCGTGCTGCAGGGCGATGGCGTGAACGTCACCTCCGGCACCCTCGATAATAGCGCAGGCACCCTTAACAGCCTGGGTGCCCTGAACCTCTCGGCAGAGAGCCTCAATAACCAGGCCGGTACCCTGGCCGCCAGCGGTACGGCGGATATTGCGGCCACCAGTCTGGATAACCGCAGCGGCGGGCGGGTGATTGGCGAGGCCGATACCACCCTGCACAGCCAGAACCTGCAAAATAGCGGCGGGCAGATCCAGTCGGTGGGCGATCTGCTCCTCGACAGCGCCCGGGGCACCGTGGATAACGTCTCCGGGCTGATCCGCAGCGGCAAAAGCGTGACCCTCACTGCCCTGAACTTTGTTAACCAGGATACCCTCGGCGCAAACCAGGGGCTGGAGGGCCAGAGCCTGACGCTGAATACCGGCACCCTGGATAACCAGCGCGGCAGCATCCTGGCAAATAACACCCTGGATATTGATAACAGCGGCGTGCTGAACAACAGCGCCGGGGCGCTGGCCTCCGGCGGCACCCTGGATCTCAGCGGCAACGGCCTGAACCTGGTCAACGCCGGCGGCACCCTGAAAGCGGGTAAAACCCTGAGCGTAGACGCGGCGTCCCTCGATGCCAGCGGCCAGCTGCTGTCGCTGGGGGATATGGATCTCCACAGCACCAGCGGCGTGAACAACACCGGAACCACTATCGCCAACGGCAACCTGACATTCACGACTGACGGGGACCTCACCAACAGCGGCCAGCTGATGGCGGGCAGCGCCCTCGACGTGCAGAGCGCCAATCTGACCAACCTCGCCAGCGGCGAAATCAACGCCGGCAGCACCACCCTGACCGCCACCGGCACGGTGCGCAATACCGGCCTGATCGACGGCATCACCACCCGCATCAACGCCAACACCCTGACCAACATCGGCACCGGGCGGATCTATGGCGATTCGGTGGGGGTCAATGTGGAGACCTTCAACAACCTCGCCGAAAACGGCACCGCGGCGACGCTGGCCGGACGCGAGCGCGTGAACCTCGGCGTGCAGACCCTCAACAACGTCGACCACGGCCTGATCTACAGCGCAGGCAGCATGACCATTGGCGGGGCACTGGACGACAGCGGCGCCGTCACCGGCCGTGCCGGAACCATTAACAACCACAGCTCGACCATTGAGTCCGCCGGGGATATGGCGATTGCCGCCGGGCAGATCAACAACATCAACGACCACTTCTCCACCGAGGTGGTGCGGGTATCGCAGGAAGATCTGACCGACTATCAGCACTCCGGCTCCACCAACCGCTGGAGCTCAACGGAGAAAGGCGTCTGGGTAGACGGCAACTCCTCTGACGGGCTGCGTAACCTGAATACGCCAGAAGATACCGGCGCCAATAACGACAACTTTAACCAGTACGACTACACCCGCACGATTGACGAAACGCGCATCAAAGAGAGCGACCCGGCGAAGATCCTCGCCGGCGGCAACCTGCTGATGACGGGCGACAAACTGTTTAACGACAAGAGCCAGGTGATCGCGGGCGGCACCCTGGCGATTGACCAGATGGGCAGCGTGCAGAACGAGGACGTGCCCGGCCAGCGCTTCACCACCGATGAGGGCACCGTTACCCACTACTACCGTATTCGCCACAAAGGCGATGATGAACAAGGGCGCGATCGCACGGCGTACACCCCGCCAACCACCATTCAGGATATCGCCCTGAAACCGGGCCAGCTGGTCAGCAACGGCAGCGTCGAGGGCAGCAATCTCAGTATCACTCCGCTGGTGCTCCAGGGAACGGATGTGGCGATTGGGCAGGCTGCAGGGGTGAAACCCGCGCCTCAGCAGACCGTCTCCCCGGGCGAGCCGGTGACCCCGCCTGCCGGGCAGCAGTTTGAAGTGACCCCGGCCGACGGCGCGATCCGCATCATCGGCCCCAACACCACCCTGCCGGACAACAGCCTGTTCAGGGTGAACCCGTCGGCGGACGTGCCGTATCTGGTGGAGACCGATCCGCGCTTTACCAACGAGCGCCAGTGGCTCGGCAGCGACTATATGCAGGACGCCTTTACCGCCGATGGCGACAACACCCAGAAACGGCTGGGGGATGGCTACTACGAGCAGCGCCTGATCCGCGAGCAGGTGATTGGCATCACCGGCCAGCGCTATCTGGACGGTTATAACAACGACGAAGAGCAGTACAAGGCGCTGATGGATCGCGGCATCACCTTCGGCAAACAGTACGACCTGAAGATCGGCGTGGCGCTGACGCCGGAGCAGATGGCGCTCCTGACCGGGGATATCGTCTGGCTGGTCAACACCCGGGTGAAGATGCCGGACGGCTCAACGGAGAACGTGCTGGTGCCGCAGGTCTACGCCAAAGTGAAACCGGGCGATATCGACGGCTCCGGCGCGCTGATTGCCGGCAACAATGTGTCGATCAAGCTCAACGGCGACCTGTTTAACCGCGGGACGATTGCCGGGCGCAAAGTCCTGCAGCTGGATGCCGACAACATCATCAACCAGACCGGTACCCTTCAGGGGGCTAACGTCAACCTGAACGCGCGCACCGATATCAACAACCTCGGCGGTGCCATCGTGGGCGACAGCAGCGTGCTGGCCAGCGCCGGACGCGACATCAATCTCACCAGCACCACCCTCAGCGCTGACAGCGTGAACGGCGAGAACAGCTTCGCCCGCACCACCATCAACAGCGTCTCCGGCATTTACGTGCAGGGCGACGACGGCAAGCTGGCGCTGCAGTCCGGGCGGGATATCACCCTGACCGGGGCGCAGGTGATCGCCAGCGGCGAGAACGGCAAAGCGCAGCTGGTGGCCGGGCGGGATATGACCCTCAATACGGTGGAGACCGCCAGCCGCGATAACCTGGTGTGGGATGGCGACAACAGCCTGAAGCAGGGGCAGACCCAAACCGTTGGCAGCGAAGTGACCGGCAAAGGCGACGTCACCCTGGCCGCCGGGAACGATCTCAACGCCCGCGCCGCCGCCCTCTCTGCCGGCGAGGCGCTTAACGTCAGCGCCGGGAATAACCTGACCCTGACGGCGGGTGAGAATACCCAGGATCTGGACGAACGGCATAAAGTGGTGGGCGGTAACGGCTTCCTGTCGAAAACCACCACCACCACCCGCGACCAGATTGACCGTCAGACGGTGCAGAGCAGCGAGCTGAACGGCAACACCGTTAACCTCACCGCCGGAAACGATCTTACCGTGCGCGGCAGCAACGTGGCGGGCACCGGGGACGTATCCCTGCTGGCAGGCAACAACCTGACCGTGGAGACCCAGGCCGAGCGCAATAACGAGCTGCACCAGAAGCAGGAGAAAAAATCGGGGCTGTTAAGCTCGGGCGGGATCGGCTTTAGCGTCGGCACCCAGAGCATTAAAACCACCGACACCGGCGCAGACGCCACCCAGGCGGGCAGCACGGTGGGCAGCGTCAACGGCGACCTGACCCTGCGGGCGGGGGATCGCCTGACGGTGAGCGGCTCGGATCTGGTGGCCGGTCAGGATATGGCCCTCAGCGGTAAAAACGTCGACATCACGGCGGTGAACAACCGCAGCCAGCAGACCCACGAGGTGGAGCAGAAAACCTCCGGGCTGACTCTGGCGCTCTCCGGCACCGTCGGCAGCGCGCTCAACAGCGCCGTCGAGGCCTCCCAGCAGGCGAAATCGTCCGGCAGCAGCCGCCTGCAGGCGCTGCAGGGCGTGAAGGCCGCGCTCTCCGGGGTGCAGGCCGCTCAGGCCGGGCGGATGGATCAGGCCCTGGGCGCGGATGCCTCTAACACCAACACGGTGGGCATTAGCCTCTCCTACGGCAGCCAGTCGTCAAAATCGACCCAGTACAGCGAGCAGAACACCGCCCAGGGCAGCACCCTCAACGCCGGGCGCGATCTCAGCGTGATCGCCACCGGCAGCGGCGCGCGCGGCGCGGACGGGGATCTGACCGTGGAAGGCAGCCAGCTGAAGGCGGGCAACGATATCACGCTCGCCGCTAACCGCGATCTGTACCTGCGCTCGGCGCAAAACACCCAGCTGCTGGACGGCAAAAACGAGAGCAAGGGCGGCAGCGTCGGGGTTGGCATCGGATACGGCTCCGGCGGCGCGGGCATTAACATCTCCGCCAGCGTCAACCGTGGCAAAGGCAACGAGAGCGGCAACGGCACCACCCACAGCGAGACCACCGTGGACGCGGGCCGCCAGGTGAATATCCTGACCGGACGTGACGCCACCCTGACCGGTGCCCAGGTGAGCGGCGAAACCGTGAAAGCGGACATTGGCCGCAACCTGACGCTCACCTCTGAACAGGACAGCGATCGCTACGACTCGAAACAGCAGAACGCCAGCGCGGGCGGGAGCTTCAGCATCGGCTCCATGACCGGCTCGGCCAGCGTCAACGTCAGCCGCGACAAGATGCACAGCAACTACGACTCGGTGGTGGAACAGACCGGGATCTTCGCCGGTAAAGGCGGCTACGACGTGACCGTGGGCGAGCATACCCAGCTCAACGGGGCGGTGATTGGCTCGACGGCAACTTCCGATAAAAACCGTCTCGATACCGGCACCATCGGCTTTAGCGATATTGAAAACCGCGCCGATTTCGAAGTGGAACACCAGAGCGTGGGCATGAGCACCGGAGGCAGCATTGGCAGCCAGTTTGCCGGCAACATGGCCAACGGCCTGCTGGTGGGCGCCAACCGCGACGGGCATGACAGCAGCACCACGCACGCCGCGGTATCGGACGGTACGCTGATCGTCCGCGACCAGGATCGGCAGGTCCAGGATGTCAACCAGCTCAGCCGCGACGTGGAGCACGCCAACCAGACGCTCTCCCCTATTTTCGATAAGGAGAAAGAGCAGGAGCGACTCCAGCAGGCGCAGCTGATCGGCGAGATTGGCAATCAGGTGGCCGATATTGCCCGCACCGAGGGCAGCATCCGCGCCACCAACGCGGCGAAAGAGAAGCTGAACCACGTCAACGCGCAGGACCTGCAGGAGGCGAAAGCGGCGTGGGAAAAAGCCAACCCGGGCAAAACCGCGACGCTGGAAGATATTAACGGCCAGATCTACCAGACGGCGTACAACGATGCGATGAATGCCTCCGGCTTTGGCACCGGCGGGGAGTATCAGCGGGCGATTCAGGCGGCGACGGCAGCGGTTCAGGGGCTGGCCGGGAGCGATCTCAGCGCGGCCCTCGCGGGCGGTGCCGCACCGTACCTGGCTGATGTGATTGGGCACCGCAGCGGGTTGAGCGACGAGGGCAAAGTTGCTGCGCACGCGGTGGTCAACGCTGCACTCGCCGCCGCCCAGGGGCAAAACGCGCTGGCGGGTGCTGCCGGTGCCGCCACGGGCGAACTGGTGGGGATGATCGCCCTCGAGATGTACGGCAAATCTGCCGATAAGCTGGATGAAACGCAGAAGCAGACGGTTTCTGCGCTGGCGACGCTGGCGGCGGGGCTTTCCGGCGGACTGGTGGGCGACAGCAGCGCGTCCGCCGTGGCCGGGGCGCAGGCGGGTAAAACGACGGTGGAGAATAACTCCATTGGCGACATCGCCGCGGCACTGCAGCAGGGTAAAACCACCGCGCAGGTGGCCGAAGAGCAGGTGAAAGCCGAAAATGAACGCTACAAGCGCGAAAACTGTGCCGGGATGAGCGCCGAAGCCTGCGCGGTTAAAATGTATACCGAGCGTCGGGAAGCGCTGAAGGATACAGCTTTATTTGGGGTGGATTTTGTTCCCATCGTCGGCGATATCAAAGGATTTGCGGAAGCGGAATCAGCAGTAGATTATCTGGCCGCTGTCATAGCGATTGTTCCGGGGGTGGGTGACGGAGCAGGGAAAGCCCTTAAAGCAGCAGAGAAGGCGCTGGCAAAAGGCGATCTTGATACTGCGTCTAAACTGATTGTAAAAGCTGGAAATGATGTCAGTTCTGCTAAATACTTTGGCCAGGAGAGAAAGTTCTGGACTGCCGATCCTGTTGAATTCAAAGGAAATAAAGTCTATCAGCGTAATGATTTGTTTGACCCTGGTTATATTGATCCTAAGTCAGGCAAAACAAATCTTGAGTTGATGCAGGGAGGACGTGCTCCCATTGGAACAGACGGGAAACCAGTAAACCTGCACCATATGCTGCAAAGACAGGATGGGCCTATTGCGGAAGTGACGCAAAGCTTCCACAAGGATAACCATAGTACTATTCACATTAACGATAACAGCATACCTTCTGGTATAAATCGTGCACAATTCAACAGATGGCGCTCTGATTACTGGAAGCAACGAGCTAACGACTTTAAATAGGTGATGGTATGACTAATAGCCTGAGTGATGTTATTGAAGAGTTAAAGGTAGTGTCCGGGAACGAGAGAAGTAATATTCCTTTACCGGATGATGATCTTATTTCTAAATATGAAGGAGAAACAGGCTTTTCTTTTTCACCTGACTACAAGAAACTTCTTAAGGAAGTTGGCAATATCTATTATGGAACAATCGAACTATTATCTGTCACAGAAGACAAAAAATTCTATGGCGAATTGTTAACGGCTATAAATGATGCGAAAGAACTTGGCGTGCCTGAATCGTGGCTACCCATATGTGAAGATAACGGTAGTTATTATTGTTTAGACCAACAAGGTCGTGTCCAATATTGGACTGGCGATGGTGCTAGTGAAGAGCAATGGCCTGATTTAGCCGCCTGGGTGAAAGATGTCTGGATCGATGGCAACTAAGGTAAGTCAAGGTAAATATTTATCTGGAAAACCCTGTAGCCATAAAAGATGATTTTTGGAGCACCTGTAGAAGCGGTGCTCCAAAAACGCCAGGGTCCTGGTATTGCCCTCATACCCTGGACATTACCTGAAAAACGCGTCGACTGTGATGAAATAAAATACATTTTTCTAAGTTTCTATGGCGGCATGGGATCTCTGAACGATCTCGTATTGTACAGAAACGGAAAGGTTTTGATGGATGAAAACGATGAACTCGCTCAGCTCAGACGCGACCTGTTTAACCTTCTTTCCTGAATAAAAATCCCGCTTTCGTAGGTGGTTTCTATGAATTTGTTCTTTAACAACCAGGTTATATTATTGTTGAGAAGTACACGCCAGACAGGAGTTACAAAATGACAGTGGAATGGGCTCATTTTATAGATGTTCTTGGTAAAAGGGAAAATTCTGTTGAAGTTATCAACCTGTGTCATGCTATCGGTGAATCCCCGGTTATATCAGCTGATGCTGGCGAATATAACGATCCCGATGGAAAAACGAAGCACTATAAATTTTATCAGTCTGGTATCGAAATGGGGTTTCGGAAAGACTGCTTAAATCATATTCATTTTTACTTTGGCAATGAAGATGGATATTCACCCTTTACAGGCAATTTTATCCCCGGAATTAAAGGAGGGATGGACAGGGCATTTATTACAAAATTGTCTGGAAAACCCACTTTGTCTGGCGAAGGCAAAGTCGACATGCTCCTTGGGTGGATCAATGGCTGGTCAAAGTATGATTACGGCAACCACTCAGTACATCTTCAGTACACGGAGCATAATCACCTGTGTCACGCAACGTTGATTAAAAATTAGAAAAGCCTGATTTTCTAAAGGAAGTTTTATTAAATTTTAGCCCGGGTCGGTGCATAGCGATTACGGGCATAAATATTGCTCCATTTGAGCTAATTTAACTGTCAGGAAGAATGATGCGTGAACCCCAGGATATTTATAATGACATTGGTGCAGTATTGCTCTCGATCGCACCTGATACTGCGGAAAAAATAATTCTGTGTGCCACGTTAGATCCTGAAAGTGACTGTGGTGAGTTTACTTATGATTATGTCGATAAACACGGTCACCAGCATTGGGTCACTGAAACGGCAGATGCCAGTGCAAGACTCTTAGATCTTCTGGTCGAATTAAGAAATTTCTTTGTTGATAACTTTAAATCACAAGAAAAGCCATTCTGGCATGGCTGTGAAGTAACGGTAAACATTGAAACATTGAAAATAAATATCGACTTCAAGTCTGAGGATTAATAGGCGACTTCCCGCCCTTCCGGCGGGAGGCTGGCATTTACGACAGGAATAAGAGGAAAGGATCTGTGGCTCACTCACATCATTTGATTAAAATTATTGCCGATATGGCCATTTTTCTTGAATTCACTGACGAACATTCACTCAATCCAGATGCCGCTGTGGAAATGATGGAACATATTGCCGCGGAGCTTCAGCTATTAACGGACGATGAGAAAGGGTGCGTTATCGATTCCTTTGCAGAGATTGCGAAAGCGTATCAGGGGGATGAGTCCGGCTTTGTCAAAGCCCTTCCCGATACGCTGGGTTTACGTTAACCTCATTTAATGAATCGTTCTTTCAGACTTATATTGGCGGGAAAAAACCACATTATCTATGTCATGGGCTTAAGGCGCTGAAAAATATGAGCTTGCTCCTGATGTTACCAAATACATTTTTCTAAATTTCTATAGTGGAATGGGATCACTAAGCGATCTCGTATTGTACAGAAACGGAAAGGCTTTGATGAGTGAAAACGATGAACTTAATCAGCTCAGACATGACCTGTTTAACCTCCTTTCATGAACAAAAATCCCGCTTTCTCGGGAGGCCAGGAATGAAAAACAGCACTAAATCGTTCATTAACCTTGTTTACCTGTGCTGCGCGATAGGTCTGGCCGTGTTCATCCTGACGCTCCTTGGCCGTTTAGTCGGCGCAGGATTAGTATGGAATGTGACGGAGAGTTTTCCCTTCTCTTTCAAAGACGTGTTGATATGTTTTGAGTTAACCTGGTTCGGGCTGCCTGCGGGTTTGATCATCTGGTTTTTTTACCACCTGTAAAAGACCAGACAGGTTGCAATGTGAATCACCTCTTGCCCTTCCGGCGGGAGGTTGGCTTTATGGCAAAGTAAAATGAGACTCGATAATTCCAAAAAATCCCTTAGGGCGCTTATGGGCATATGTTTTTTAATGTGCATCGCATTGATGATAATTGGTCTTTTTTCTTATCTGGTGAAAGGCTGGTTAATCTGGGACTTTGATAAGCCTTTTCCATTCGGAAAAGAAGAGATAATTACCATTTTAAAAATCAGTGTGTTAGGTTTACCTGCGGGGATAGTGTTCTGGATTTTTGGTATCCGTTAGGAGTATATTCGCGAGGTTCGCTGGTATGTTAGTCAATATTGATGAAATACAAAGACAAGCTGATGAGATGATTTTACGAGCAGGCTTTCCAGAGCATTCAGTGAATCTGTGTTCTGCTCCCTATGGCGATGGCACTCCCTATATTTCATTCGAAAATGATTCATATAATTATATTTACTCAGAAAGAGGGTATGAGTTTTCCCGAAAAGTCACTCACTCTTTGAATACGCTGCTTTATTGGATAATATCCGAATTCGCCTATCAGATTGCCTACCAGTATGAGTTAGATCACAGGGTTGAAGGCAGGGATGGCAGGCGCATCGCTTTTCCAAAATTTGTTGAAATAATGGCGAATATGAATCCAGCCTGGGAGGCTGAAGCGCGATTTGAAATTCAAAAAATTCTGGCTAAAGCGCCCTATGACGATAGTCTCTGTACATAGTTGAGGGCAACATCGCAGCGGTACTGGCGCAGGGTAAAATTACAAAGCAAGTGGTTGAAGAGCAGGTGAAGGTCGAAAATGAACGCCTTAAGCACGAAAAATGTAGGAATACTTGCAGCTATGACTATTGCAGAAATTGGGCCGGCATCTGATGTAAAAGGTTTTTTTAATCTGGTGCTCTCTTTATTAGAAAACGGCGTCAAAGGTAGCAAATATCCCTGGGTAATGGAAAAACTTTATCGTGGGTCTTTAGCTTATGATGAGCTTAATAAAGTCGAAAGTGAGTTGAATTCCATCAAAAAGGAATTTTTATCAATATCACCTGATAATATTGAGTGGTCGTCATTTGGTGTAGATAAAAACAATTCCCGCTTAAATTTTGCAAGAGGAGATTTGTTTTTAGTTTTTGAGCGGTTCTTTAAAGCTTTTGATGAAGCATCAGAATGTACAGAAGCTTACTTTCAAGCTTTTAATGAATATATCCCTGTAAGAATGGGGTTCACCGACGCGCCGCATTATATTGATGATGTTAATAGAACAACTGAGCAATACAATGCATTAGGTCCAAATGATCTACCTTTCTGGTTGCGATAATGAATATTAAGATAGCGCCAATTTATTCTGGAACCAGAGCTACTCTATCAATGGCGAGCGCCCTATATAAAAACCTGCATTAATGCTCCGGGAGAGAAATGATCAAGGCATGGCTGTGCAGTGACGCTGGATATTGAAAAGCTCAAAACAAATATTGATTTTAAGAAGGAGAACTAAAAATTCCTCTATTTTTAGAAAAACTTTTATCCGTTTGCAGTGGTGATATTTCATCATGCAAGGGGCATAAACTACCCTCAGGCTTTCATAATTATACGCTGATTGATGATTTAATGACTTTATTAAACAACAGAAACGGATTTTATGGTTTTGAGTCAGCTTTGCATGTTTTCCCTTTTGAGACAGTTGGGGAAGAGATCGGTGTGGTTGCCTGGAATGATAATAGGTTATGGATTGATTGTTACGATGATCATGCTCGTAACGCCTTTTTCTTTGCTGAAGATGTTTTTGGCGGTCAATTTTGTATAAAACAAGATGGCATATACACGTTCGATCCAGAGACAGGCTCTTTTGATTACCTTGCGCCTGATATCAATGAATGGTGTAAACAAATACTTGAAGACTATCAGGTCTTAACAGGCTATCCACTGGCAAACGCATGGCAAAAGAAGCATGGTCCAATCCCGGTGGGTTATCGCTTAGTTCCCAAAGTGCCGTTTGTTGCGGGTGGCGAGTATGAGCCAGATAATCTTTATTTAGAAAAATCGACAGTAGCCATGAAAGCAAGATCCAATATTGCATTGCAAATAAGAGATGTACCCGAAGGCAGCAACATCCAGCTAAGGTTAATTGACAGGGATTAATACAGGAGTCGCAAATGAAACATCTCATTCCCGGCATCACTATTTTTCTGAGCGGATGCATGGGGCAGAGGCAGTAGCTACCATGGGGAGACGACAAAACAATTTTTTGCCCGGGTAGAAAAAGTAGAAGCCTGCATGCAGGATAAAGGATACGTAGTGCTGGGCTTCGACCAGTGCGGGCCGTTCAAAGCGCCCACGGGTAAGTGTAATTAAACAGCCCTGATAAATCCCTGTGGGCGTTTCTGGAGAGGATTATGACGCGAAAATCTGTTGATGAGCTAGGGTCAGGTTTAGAGGCATTCCTGCAGTATGGCTATGTGCAGCAGGACTCATTTTCCGATCCGAACGATGAGGCGACTGACTGGTTAGCGCAACTTTATGTCGACAGCCCTACGCACGCCCTGCTTTACTGCAAACGCATTCTCGAGGCGCCAGCCCTGCACGAGTCCGTGAAAGCTTACGCGCTGGATTTTTTACTGCTTTCCAGCGAGCGGAATTATGCTTATCACTATTTGTCTGAAGAGGCTGTTCATCTCTCTATCCCGGAACTGGAGAAGGCCTTTTTTTACTTTAGTTGCGATACACCTTATCCCATCCCGGATGGGCTGTTCGTCAAACTGTTAGCGCGATTTGAGGTTGTGAAGTGTGCGCCCGATGCCTGTTTTTATCATCTTCATGAAACATATAATGACTTTGTCAAAGCGCTTTCCGATAAATGAGTGAGTTAGACGTTCTGCATAAGAAAATCGGTCAATTATTGGTTAATGCCGGGCCTGCTGATGCGAAAACAATCATTGCACGCGCAAAATTAGCATTGGATGGCGAGTCCTGTGAGTATGAATATGATTATATTGATCAACACGATAACGAAGACTGGTTTGTTCCGGATAAGCTCGCCAGTTACCATTTACGTCTTCAGTTAGTTAACCTCCGGGACTATTATATGCAGAATAATATGACCAATGGTAAAGCGCCCTGGACGGGTTGTGAGATCACCATTGATATACCCGCAGAGAAAATAAGCATCAGCCTTAAATATGACGACTAAGCGCCCCCCCCTACCAATATAGGGGAGGCAAATTCCAGGACTATTCCGGCCTTTAAGATTATTCCCTATTTCATCGTCTGCCAAAAAAACCAACAATTTTATCGCTTTATTTGCGGTGGCATATCTCCGGCATGATGTGGGGATATATCCGGCTTCATCTATAAAAAATGACAACAAGGATTACGGAAAATGAACAAAATAGCTCTGGCGGTATGCGTTGCGGCGAGTCTGGCAAGCGGCGCGGCTCTGGCGGATAATCAGACCGTTTCTGTGGGTTATGCGCAGAGTAACGTTGAAGACTTTAAAAATATTCGCGGCGTGAACGTTCAGTATCGCTATGAGTGGGATTCCCCGGTTAGCCTGATGGGCTCATTCACCTATATGAGCGGCGATCAGGACGAGCATTATTATCTCTTCTCTGACTCCGTTAAAAACCATATCGAAGTGAAATATTACTCCCTCATGGCAGGCCCGGCATATCGCCTGAATGATTTCGTTTCCCTGTATGCGCTGGGCGGTGTGGCTCGCGTGAAAGCTGACGGTCATACCACCTGGGTGAACGGCGGCGACAACTATACCCAGCGCGACGGCATCGATGAGAAATCGACCTCTTTCGCCTACGGCGCAGGCGTGCAGTTCAACCCAACGCCTGAGCTGGCAATCCACGTCGGTTACGAAGGCACCACTGCCGACCTGGGCGACGATTACGGGATCGACGGCTGGAATGTGGGCGTAGGTTATCGCTTCTGATTGGTGCGGCCTGATGCCGGGTGGCGGCGATGCCTTACCCGGCCTACGGGACGGTGCGGTTTGTGCCGGGTGGCGGCGACGCCTTACCCGGCCTACGGGACGGTGCGGTTCGGGGGTTTTGTAGGCCCGGCAAGCGCAGCGCCGCCGGGCGTTACAGACCGCACTACTCCCCGGCCTGCATAATATGGGCGATAAACTGGGTTAATTTCGGCAAAGGTCGTAAGTCCTGACGCCACAAAAGATGCACCGGTCGGGGTTGTGGTGTGTAACGTTCTAAAACACGTATCAGCCGACCACTCGCCAGCTCGTCCGCCACCAGTACCTCCGGTTGTAACAGTAATCCCGCCCCGGCAATCGCCGCCATCCGCAGGCCGTACCCGTCGTTACAGCGCAAAATCGCATCGCGCTTCCAGCGCACCTCCCCTTCCACGCCCGGCAGTCGCCACTCGTTGCGCGCGGTCCAGACCGTGTGGGACAAACAGAGATGATCCACCAGATTGTCCGGCGTTTGCGGTGTGCCGTGGCGGGCTAAATAGTCCGGCGCGGCGCAGATCACCATCCGGTACGGGCAAAGGTATTTCGCCACCAGATCCTCGGCGTGGATGTCGCCAATGCGGATCGCCAGATCAACCCCCTCCTCCACCAGATCGACCATCCGGTTGGTCAGATCCAGCTCGACGCGTACCTCCGGGAAACGCTGCAAAAAGGTGGCGGTCAGCGGAGCGATCACGCAGCCGCCGAACGAGGTGGGCGCAGTCACCCGCAGTGTACCCGCGGGCGCGGTACGCAGGCGCTCCACCGAACTTTCAGCGATGGCGACCTGCTCGAGGACCCGCTTTGCCTCGTCAAACCAGACCCGCCCGGCGTCGGTCAGGCTCTGGCGGCGGGTGTTGCGCTCCAGCAACCGGGTGCCGAGCCGGGCCTCCAGCCAGGCGATGTACTTCCCGACCATCACCGCCGACATCTCCAGTCGCGTGGCGGCACCGGTGAAGCTGCCGCACTCCACCACCGCGATAAAGGTCTCCATGCCGCGAAACTTATCCATATTGCAAACCTCTGGTTAGTAATCTTCTAACTCTAGCCCAGTTTATCCCGCCTCCGGTTTATTAAACAATCAGGGCTCACAACAGAAGGAGTCGGCTATGAAAATCGTCATTATTGGTGCCAGCGGTACGGTCGGTCAGGCCGTCACAGAAGAGTTGAGTCGTCGTCATGAGGTCATTCGCGTGGGCCGCACGAAAGGCGATCATCAGGTGGATATCACCTCGCAGGCCAGCGTCCAGGCGCTGTTCGAGAAGATCGGTCCGGTGGATGCGATTGTCTCCGCCAGCGGCGGGCTGCATTTTGGTCCGCTCGCGACCATGACCGACGGCGAGTTCAACCAGGGGTTGCAGGACAAACTGCTGGGCCAGGTGCGGCTGGCGCTGACCGGGCAGCACTATCTGAACGAAGGCGGCTCGATTACCCTGGTCAGCGGGATTGTGGCCCATGAGCCGATTGCCCAGGGGGTGAATGCCACCACGGTCAATGCCGCGCTGGAGGGCTTTGTCCGCGCGGCGGCGTGCGAACTACCGCGTGGGATCCGCATCAATCTGATTAGCCCGACGGTGCTCACCGAATCCGCCGAAGCCTATGACGGTTTCTTCCCGGGCTTTGCAAGCGTGCCCGCCGCGACGGTGGCCCAGGCCTATCGTCGCAGCGTGGAAGGAGTCCAGAGCGGACGGGTGTATAAGGTGGGTTACTGAGGCTTACAGGCGGAAATCAGCACCAGCATCGGACGTTCCGCCTCTTCGGCCAGTGCAGGCCAGGCATCAATCTGCGCCTGCGTTGGCCCCCACTCATTGACCTCATTGATCGTCAGCCCGGCCTTGATCAGAGCGTTGATTGTCGTGCACAGGGTGCGGTGATATTTGATGACGCCCTCAGCCAGCCAATTGCTGACGCGTTTCCCCTGTTCCTGATAGCGATTAACGCACCAGAAACGGTCGCCGTTATCGTCGGTCAGCCAGCCCTGACGCGTGGCGCAGGTGTAAATGGGGTGCTCAATGGAAAACACCAGACTGCCGCCCGGTTTGAGCGCGCGCTGGATTTTACCAAACAGGGTGTCGAGTTCCGGCAGATAGTGCAGCGCCAGCGAGCTGTAGACCAGATCGAGGCAGTTATCCTGAAGCTCCAGTGATTCGAGGTCGCTGCGCTGATAGCGAATAAAAACGTCGTCGGTGAGTTCCGCTGCACGGGCGAGCATTTTTTCGGAGATATCGACTCCGATCACTTCAGCAGCGCCCTGCTCACGCGCCACGCGGCAAAACCACCCGTAGCCGCAGCCGAGGTCGATAACCGATCTCCCTGCTAAATCCGGCAGCATACTTTTGAGCGCTGGCCATTCCGGTGCGCCATCCAGCCCCTGCACCGAACGCGGAAGCCGGGCATATCCTTCGAAAAAGGCCGGGTTATCGTAGATGTTTTGTGCCATGGCAGATCCCTCTTTAAGAATGTGCATAGCAGTATACTGCATCGCCGGGTGGCGCTTCGCTTACCCGGCCTACAGAAGTGCGGTCTGTTGCCCTCACCCCTCCCTCTCCCACAGGGAGAGGGGGAGATGCACATCAGCTTACCGTTCCCCACACGAGGTTCCCGTTATGGAAGGTGGCGGTGCGCGGAGAAATGCGCGCCACCGCTTCGGCGGAGCAGGAGGCGTCCACCAGCACAAAGCTGGCGGCATCCTGGGCTTTCGGCCACACGCGTTCGCCTTTGTCGTTCAGCGGCAGCACGTCGCCGGTGGCGATACCCAATGCACGGGAGAGCGTCTGCTCGTTCGGGCGGATATAGAGCTGGGCATAGAGGTTGGCTTTTTCCAGCATGTCGCCCAGGCCATACGGCGACCAGTGGTCGATCACGCTGTCGGTACCGGTGATGACAAACACCCCCTTATCGCGCAGCTGCTTCAGCGGCATATGCAGGGTGCCGATCGGCACGGTGGAGGCGATGGTGATCTGCTGCGCCGCCATGCGCGGGGCCAGGGCGTCCACTTCCTGCTCGTTGAGCGTGGCCAGCGCAAAGGCGTGGCTGATGGTCAGCTTGCCCTTCAGCTCGGGGGTTTTCTCCACGGTTTGCACCATGTAGTTCACCGCCGCCACGCCCGCCGGGCTGGTTTCGTGCAGGTGGATATCCACCCCTTTGTCGTAATCCAGCGCAATCTGGAACATGAGGTCGAGGGACTTCTCCATCGCCCCGTCGACGCTGGTGGGATCCAGCCCGCCCACATAGTGCGCCCCGGCCTGCATCGCCTCACGCATCAGCTTTTCCGAGTTCGAGAGCAACAGGCCGTGCTGCGGGAAGGCGACAATCTCGCAGTCGAATCCAGGCTTACGCCGCGCCAGCACCGCCTGTAAATTCTCCAGGTTCTTCAGCCCGGAGGTCGGCTCGATATTGCAGTGGCTGCGGGCGATGGTGGAGCCCTTCGACTGGATCAGATCGATCAGCTTTTCCGCCCGCTCCTGAGTGTAGGGTTGCAGTTCCGGGAGCAGCTTTTGCTCGAGGCGGATCATGTCCTGAATGGTGGTGCCCGCCGGACGGTTGAGCGAGCGCCACGGGCCGCCGTAGAAGGTTTTATCCAGATGGATATGCATGTCGCGCATCGCCGGCAGCAGCAGCTTGCCGCCGCCATCGTAGTGCGGCAGCGTGGCGTCGGCGTGGCTGTTGTTATCCAGCAGGGCGGCGATCTTGCCGTCCTTGATCTCCAGCGTTTTCAGCTCGGTGCGGGTGCTGACGGCCAGGTCGCCGTCGAAGTTAAACCCGGCCTCCAGCAGCACGTTGTCCAGATAGTAGTGGGTGGCGGTGATGTTCATCGGTTTGCCCGTCTCGCAGGTCGGTTTTGCGGTGTCAGCAGCATACGCGACGGAGCCGGTAGCGCCAAACAGCGCACAGGCGGTAGCAGCGGTTGCGATTTTGCCGCTCTGGCTGAGAAACTCCCGGCGGCTTTTATTTTCACTCATTGTCTTGTCCTTTTACTGTCTCGCGGCGGGCAGGAAGCCCGCCGGGGTTAAGCCACAATATGTGTACCCGTCTCGCCACGCAGCGCTGCGGGCAGGCAGTCCGGCGAGGTGATGATCACCCGCGTGCCGCCGTGGTGCAGGAATTCCAGGCTGGCAACGATTTTCGGCAGCATGCTGCCCGCCGGGAAGTGGCCCTCTTCCATATAGCGCGTCATCTGCGCCACGCTCACCGTCTCCAGCGCCTGCTGGTTGGGCTTGCCGAAGTGGATGCACACCTTCTCGACGCCGGTGGTGATCACCAGCACGTTGGCGTGGATCTCGCGGGCCAGCAGCGCGGTGGAGAGATCTTTGTCGATCACCGCATCGACGCTCTGATAGTCGCCCTGTTCGGTACGTACCACCGGAATACCGCCGCCGCCCGCGCCAATCACCACAAAGCCTTTTTGCGTCAGGGCCTTGATAGCGTCGGCTTCGACGATACGCACCGGCTGCGGCGAAGCCACCACGCGGCGGTAACCGCGGCCGGAGTCCTCAACGAAATGCCAGTCGGGATGGGTGCGCTGCAGCTCATCCCGCTGGGCCTCGCTGAAGAAGGCGCCAATCGGTTTAGTCGGATGGGTAAAGCCGGGGTCGTTTTTATCGACCTCAACCTGGGTAACCACCGTCACCGCCTTTTGCTCGCCGCGGGCGGCCAGGCGGTTGTTCAGCGCCTGCTGGATCAGGTAGCCAATCCCGCCCTGGGTATCGGCCACGCAGTTCGCCAGCGGGGTCAGCGGCAGCCCTTCCCGCTCGTGGGCAATTTCCGCCCGGCGCAGATCCAGCCCCACCTGCGGCCCGTTGCCGTGGGTGAGGACGATGTCATAGTCGGAGGCCAGCATCTCCAGCACCGATTCCGCGACCGCTTTCACCGCCTGCGCCTGGTGCTCAATCGACTGGCTGGCGTTATCTTTGATAATGCTGTTGCCGCCGATGGCGACGACCATGAGTTCTTTCATATAGGTTCCTTTAAAAGGTGCGGTCTGGTGCCCTCACCCCGGCCCTCTCCCACGGGGAGAGGGGGATTAACGTTCCCTCTCCCTGTGGGAGAGGGCATCAGCCATTATCAGGATTCAGAAACCGGTGCCGCAGCGCTCGCAACTTCACGGCTATCGAGGAAGTGCTTCACCACAAACATGCCGCTCATCATCAGGTAGGCGGTGACGAAGGTCAGGGAGCTGCCCTCGGCAAAGCCGACCACCGGTGCATGGATCACCCCGAACAGGGCCAGCAGTGCCCCGACGGCGGCAGCGACCGCACCGCGCAGCGGTTTATTGATGATGGCGAAGATGGCGATACAGCCCCACAGCATGCTGGCCAGCGGTGCGCCGTTGCCGAGGTGCATCAGCCCTTCGTAGTAAATCCCTTTGCTGTGCAGCACGTCGGTGCCGATTTTCGCCGCGTTGGTGCCCGCCGCCCCCATCACGCTGTTCATCATGGTCAGCGCCCAGTTGGCGATCCACGGGAACAGACAGATAAAGATGACGGGCACCTCCACTTTGGGCGTTTCCCTCACCACCTGGTTGGCGGTAACCACGCCGATAAACACCAGAATCGGCACGATGGCGGTCATCGGGATGATGGCGAGCATAAAGGCCCCCAGCCCGAACAGCGGCACGATGAACATGGTCACGCCGGAAGCCAGCGTATAGCCGATGCTCGCCCCCATCGCTTTCCAGCCCGCGTGGCCGACGTAGACCGTCACCGGGAACGGGTTGCCCATCAGGCAGCCGAGCATTGAGGCCAGACCGTTGGCCAGCATCACCTTGCGGGTCGGGTACTCATCCCCCGCCGCGTGGGCGCTCTCGATGTTCTCGAGGTCAAAGATGTAGTTCGCCAGCCCCAGCGGCACCGCAGAGGCCAGGTACGGCAGCGCGTGCGGCAGCCCCTGCATAAAGCTGTCGATATGCACTTCCGGCGGGTTAAAACCGAAGGAGGACATCGAGGCCTTGATCGCTTCCGGGCTTTGCAGGCCGGAGATCCACGCCAGCGCGGTACCGGCGATCAGCAGCAGCAGACCGGTCGGGATGCGGGCGAAAATCGGCTTTTTGCCAAACCAGTTGATGAAGATCAGCAGCAGCACGATGAAGGAGACCGTCGGCGCTTCGAACGCCTGCAGCATCGGGTTCATCGCCAGCAGCAGCAGACCCAGACCGGAGAGGCACGACAGCAGCACGGTACGCGGGATCATCTTGCGGATGGTTTCGCCGAGGAAGGAGCCGCCCGCGAGGATCATCGCCTCCACGAAGCACCACACCAGACCAATCTGGATGGCGAAATCCGCATCGCCGGTCTGCTGATAGACCGGCATCAGCACCAGGAAGGTCACGGTGAAGATCGACGGGGCGCTCGGCCCCGACGGCAGTGCGGTCACGTCGTTACGCCCGGTCTGGCGCGCCATCTGCAGGCCGAACCACGCGTAGCAGACGCTCGCCACCAGTACCGCCAGCCCGAAGGCTGGCGCAATACGTCCATAAACAATCTCTTTCGGGATGCCGACGACAAAAATGAGCAGCCCCATCATAGTCAGCAGGTTCGTCAGGTTGTTGGTCATCAACCCGAAGTACGCCGCCCAGTCACCTCTTTTCCACTCCAGTTTCATGCTTTTCATGGATGCTTACCTTATAGGAAGTAGCGATCGCGGAAGGTCAACAGCGCCTTTTCAAAACAGCTAAACGGCGGGTGAACGATGCCCGCCCCAATCATGCCGATCCCGGCGTCCTTGTGGGCAATCGCCGTGTTGATCACCGGCAGAATGCCGCTGCCCGCCACTTTCGTGATGTCGATGGCGGTCGGGATGCCCATAAACGACAGCAGCGGGATGGTGACGTTCGGGTTTTCGCCGAGGGTGATCTCACGCATCTGGCGGGAGAAGTCGATGGCTTCTTCCACCGTGCCGCCCACCAGGGCGACAATCGCCGGGGCCGTCGCCATCGCAAAGCCGCCGATGCCGTAGGTTTCGGTGATGGCGCTGTCGCCGATATCCAGCCCGGAGTCTTCCGGCTTGTAGCCCGCAAACATCGGGCCAATCACCTGCTGTGCCGGGCCGGTGAACCACTGCCCCGGCAGGCCGGAGATGCGCAGGCCAAACTCGTAGCCGTTGCGCGCCATGGTGGTGACCACGGTGCTGTACTCAATGCCGTGGGCGGCATCCAGCGCGGCTTTACACATCGCCATCCAGGTCGGGCCGGAGAAGTAGTCGCTGCTGGCGACAAACTCAAACACCTGGCGCTGCTGCTCCACCGGATAGCCCGCCTGGATCAGCCCTGGGGTTAAGGCCTGAATCAGCAGCGTGGTGCCCGCGTTGTTGCGGTTGTGGCACTCGTCGCCCATGTGCAGCGCCTGAGCCAGCATCAGACGCAGGTCGATTTCGCCGATGATTTTCATGGCGTCGCGCAGCATCGGGCCGAGCACGTCGCGCATCCAGTTCAGACGATCGATCACGCTCTGGTCGTTGGCACCCATGCGCAGGATCTTCGCCATCTGCTCGCTGAGGTTGGTGAAGGCGCGGTTGCCGTACGTTTTGTTCTCGACGATGTGCATAAACATCGACGCGGAGGTGACGCCCGCCATTGAGCCCACGCAGTCGTGCTCATGGCACGGCGAGAAGGTGATGTCGCCTGAGGCCGCCAGCCGCGCCGCGTCGTCCAGGTCTTTGGCTAACCCTTCAAACACCAGCGCCCCGGTGACCGCCCCTTTCATCGCCCCGCACATGTTCTCCCATGAGACAGGCGGACCGGCGTGCAGGATGGTGGTGCGGGTCATGCCCGGCACCACGTTAATCGCCTGGTCGTAGCCCACCAGCACCGGGTGGGACTGGATAATGCGCTCCAGCGCAATCTTGTTGGCGGCGGCAATTTTCTCCGCCAGCGGTTTCGCCGCCAGCTGGTCGAGGGCCTCGACCACCTGCAGATTGCCCTGCCCCGGCGGGGTCCAGTCGAGATGGGTAACCGGGACGTGCTGCTTCTTCAGGTCATCGCTGAACATGGCGATGCCGACGTTAATGACGTTCAGCGGCTGGTTAAATAAGGTGGTCATCAGGCTTTCTCCCCTTTGCAGACAAATTCACGTGCCAGTAATCCGGTGTTGGTACTGCTGCTGGCCCAGATCACGCCCGCATCGGTCAGCAGCTGGCACTGCTGGGTCAGGGACGGGGTATCCTGGTCGGTGCCAAGCACGTAGCCGAGGATCTCCAGCGGACGGTTGTCGGCTCTGGCGATCGCCTGCGCCTCCTTGATCGCGTCGATCATCACCCCGACCGGATCCTCGTGCGATCCGAAGCCGAGGACGAAGTCCATGACGATCACTCCGACTTCCGGATCGCGGGCCTCCTGCAGCAGGCGGCTGATGCGGTTGGTCGGGTCGATCATCGGGTGCGGTTTGCCGTTGGTGAAGTCGTCATCGCCAAAGTCGAGGAAGGTGTGGGCCTGGCTGACGTTGATATCCTTCAGGCGTCTGGTTGGATCCGGCTGAATGTTGCTGTAGACGTCGTCGTACTTTTCCAGCGCGGCGAACATGGCTTCATCGCACAGGGTGCCGCCGCAGAACAGGCCGCGAATGTACTTCTGCTGCGGGGTCAGACGGGCGCGCACCTCTTCGATCAGCGGCCAGTTGAGCGGGTGCAGATCCAGCGACTCTTTCCTGATGCCGGTGAGCAGGACCGCTTTCAGCGCCGCCTCTTTGGTGTCGCGGGCAAACTGTAATCCGTCTTCATCGGCCGGTGGCGCGTTGCGACCAAGGAAACAGACCACCACCGGTTTACGGCAGGCGCGGGCGCGGGCCAGCACTTTCTCGGCCACCGCAGGCGCAGGCGGTTTGGAGATCAGGGCGATGACCTGGGTGGTGGCGTCCGCTTCCAGCATGGCGATGGCGTCGAGCATCATCAGCCCGCCGATTTTTTCGCTCAGATCGCGGCCGCCGGTGCCGATCAGCTGGGAGATGCCGCCGCCGAACTCGTGGATGCGCGCGCTCAGCTCCTGGCTGCCGGTGCCGGACGCGCCAACGATGCCAATCGGCCCGCGACGCACCGCGTTGGCAAAGCACAGTCCGGCCCCGTTAATGATGGCGGTGCCGCAGTCCGGGCCCATCATCAGCAGCCCTTTCTCGTGGGCCAGCTGCTTGAGCGCCAGCTCGTCGTCGAGGGAGACGTTATCGGAGAACAGCATCACGTTGAGATCGTTCTCCAGCGCCTGGCGCGCCTCGCGGGCGGCAAAGGTACCGTTGACCGAAATTACCGCCAGGTTGGCGTCCGGGCGATGGGTTTTGGCGCTGGCAAGAGTAGCGTAGCGCGCTTCGTGGGAGCCCGCGCTCTCTTTGCGGGTGAACAGGGCTTCGATGGCGGCCAGGGTTTCGTCGTTGGCGGCCTCGCCTTTAATGACGATCATCAGGTCGCCGTTTTTGGCTTCTGCTAATTCCGCCGTCAGCAGGCCGAGGTTTTTTAATACGCCTTTATTCATTTCGGTGGCCATGGCGACAAAGGCCTGTTCCACGCCGGGTAATTTGTTGGCTTTGGTGGAAACCGACATCAGCGATACGGAATCAAAATAAGTATTCTTTTTTATAACGATTTTGGTGGGCATTACGTCCTCCTGGATGCGGGCAAAAGGGGGCCACATCACGCCCGAAGGCATGATGGAAAGCGCTATTTTTATTTCAGGCCAGCGCGAAACCGCTGGCCGGGGGTATTACGCGCCGGCGGCGAGCAGCAGATCGGCGATCTCGCTGAAGCCTTTTTCCCGCGCCAGTTCGAGAGGGGATTTGCCGTATTTGTCGGTCATGTGCGGGTTGGCGCCGTGGTCGAGCAGCAGCTTCACGATCGCCTGCTGGCGGGCACCGCCGTCATTGAGGACGATGGCTTCCAGCAGCGGCGTCCAGCCCACGAAGTTGGTGTGGTTGACGTTGATGTCGGTGTGGGCCAGCAGCTCCTGCACCACCTCCAGATGGCCTTTCTCGCTGGCCGGGGTAATGCCCACGCCGCCAAAGCGGGTCAGCCTGTCGAGATCCGGGTTGGCCGGCAGCACCAGGCGCAGCAGGGTGAGATCGTTGGTCAGGCAGCTAATCAGGAACGGGTTGAAACAGGTCTGATCCTGCTGGTCGATATTGGCCCCGGCGGCAATCAATAACTCAACGCAGGGATAATGTTTATTCAGGCTGGCAATAATAATGGCGGTTCTTTTCTGCCGGTTGGTGGCGTTAATATCCACCCCTTTCTCCAGACAGGCTTTTAATGCGTCGGCATTTCCCTGTTCGGCGGCTAGCAGAAATTCAGTGACGAGCTCATTGCTGGACATATCCACACTCCTGGTTTTCCTTTCTGATGGACTGAGCATAGCAACGGCCTGGTCAGAAAAGAATCCGCTTAAAAATGATTCATCGACAGCCAATTCATTGTTGAGTTAAATTTAACAGTGGAGTCAAAATGTGCGTCTGTGCAACCTTTTCCTTATGTTTTACCGCTTTTTAAGCCCTTAAACTGCATTCTGCTTATGTTTACGCAGCCCTTGCGCCGCGCGGCTCGCAGCAAATTCGCAGAACTGTGACCGGCTTCAAATGCGTTGTAACCACTTTGTTAAAATATGTTCAAAACTGATGGGTGCCGGGAGCCATAATATGAATTCCATCTTTACCGAAGAGAACCTGCTGGCCTTTACCACCGCGGCGCGTTTTGGCAGCTTCAGCAAAGCCGCCACCGAGCTGGGGGTGACCACCTCGGCCATCAGCTACACCATCAAGCGGATGGAGACCGGCCTCGACGTGGTGCTGTTTGTGCGTAACACCCGCAGCATCGAGCTGACCGAATCGGGGTTCTACTTCTACCGCAAATCCATAGACCTGCTGAATGACTTCCACGCCATCAAGCGCGGGATCGACACCATCTCCCAGGGCATCGAGACCCGGGTGCGGATCTGCATCAACCAGCTGCTCTACACCCCGCGCCACACCGCCCGCCTGCTGCAGGTGCTGAAAAAGCAGTTCCCCACCTGCCAGATCACCGTCACTACCGAGGTCTACAACGGCGTCTGGGATTCGATCATCAATAACCAGGCGAATATCGCCATCGGTGCCCCGGATACCCTGCTCGACGGCGGCGGGATCGATTACACCGAAATCGGCGCGATCCGCTGGGTGTTCGCCATCGCCCCGGAACATCCGCTGGCGCTGGCCCCGGAGCCGCTGGCCGAAAGCCAGCTGCGGCTGTACCCCAACATCATGGTCGAAGACACGGCGCATACCATCAATAAAAAGGTGGGCTGGCTGCTGCACGGCCAGGAGGCGATCCTGGTCCCGGATTTTAATACCAAGTGCCAGTGTCAGATCCTCGGTGAAGGGATTGGGTTTTTACCGGAGCATATGGCGAGAGAGGCGGTTGAGGCAGGGCTGCTGGTGACGCGACGGATTAACAACCCGCGCCAGGATTCGCGCATGCTGCTCGCCACGCAGCATGCGGCGACCGGTCAGGTCACCCGCTGGATCAAACAGCAGTTTGCGCCTGACGGGGTGCTGACCGGGATCTACAGTGATTTACTGTGGCGGGATTATTAGCTGCGGCTCTGCACCCAGAACGCGTGGATAAGGCCGGGGATATAGCCCAGCAGCGTCAGGATGATGTTCAGGATAAACGCCCAGCCGAACCCTTTGCCGATCAGCACGCCAAGCGGGGGAAGCAAAATAGTAATAACGATACGCCAGAAACCCATAGATTCTCCATACAAGCAGTCAGGTCATTGTAACAAAAGAGATTTTACCTCTAAGCGTAGCGAGTCTACGCCCAGCTGCCACTGTTCGCGTGGAGTTTTACCCTCTTTTACCCTCTTTACACAGGTTTAGGCTGGAAATTGAGGGGTAATCCGCGCGGGGCGCTGTACCCGGCCCTGTGCCTGGGCTAATGTTAGGGTCGAAACAATCATGAGGAGATAGCTATGTTTTCTGTAGGCGATTATGTACAACCGCGCATGGGCGGCCCGAAACTGAAAGTGCTCGAAGTGCATGAAGATCAGATTGTGGCGGTGCAGGCGAGTAACGAGCAGGGCGAGAAATTTACCCTGAAGGCAGCGGACGTGACGCTGTATAAAGAAGAAGGTGATTTTGGGGTCTGCTAAGCAGACGCTACCGGGCGGTGTTATTCCGCCCGATATGCACCGATTAAATCAGGAAATCATCCAGTGATTTACCTTCTGCCAGTGCCATGGCGATAGGCTTCGGCGTACGACCCTGACCGGTCCAGGTTTTTTCCTGACCGTCGACATCGGTAAAGCGATATTTTGCCGCACGGGCCTGGCGTTTTTTCGGCTGCGCCGGGGCGTTCAGCAGATCGGAACCCAGCAGATCTTCTGCCGAAATACCGTCGGCTTTCATTTTTTCCAGCAGGGCGTTAATTTTCTCACTCTGCGCGGCACGCTGCTGTTCGACTTCAGCCTGTTCATTACGTTTTTCTTCCGTGACGATACGCAGCTTTTCGAGCATATCTTCCAGCACGTCAAGCGAGAATTCACGCGCCGCGGCGCGCAGAGTACGAATATTATTAAGATTCTGTAACAGTGAAGTCATATTAAAAGAAAACCTTTTCAAGCCGATAAAATAAACAATAGCGGCCATGGTAATTCATTTGTTTATGAACATCCAGACAACAGCGCACGAAAATATAATTTATGTCAAATTAAATGAAATAAGAAAAATATAAAGCGCGCTACTTCTCTTTTTGTATGATTTATCCTGATAAACAGTTTAATGATTATTTAATTCCTGAACGTTTCCAGGGAAATTGACAGGTTACTCTCCTTCCGGACACAGCGAATATCCATTCACTCTTAGCGCATAAAACAAACACTCTCTTTTTAGCGTTTCACGCTAAACAAACTCAAACTGACAACATAACCGGCAAGCGAAGCCCGGGATTTTTTGCCCCTGGACACAGCTGATGCCAGCCGCTGAAAAATAAAATTACAAGCCTTTGTTTTAAATAGATAAAAACAAAGATCGAAGAGAAAATGCCGCCGCGCTGGCAAAACCGATTCGTTTAGAGAATTTTAGGGACAAAACGCCATTAAATAAAAATTTATCGCTAATTGTAGGTTTCAATGCAGAGAGATACGCTATACACGAAAAATAATGCAAACTAAAGCACTAACCCAACCCGCTTTAGCCTCTCTGTTATACGACCTTTAAGGAGTCAGGACATGTTCTCTCGGCAGTCTCGCCTGCGTCACGCGGTAGCGGATACCTTTGCCATGGTGGTCTACTGTTCGGTGGTGAACATGCTGATTGAAATATTCCTCTCCGGAATGACCTTCGAGCAGTCGCTTTCCTCCCGTCTGGTAGCCGTCCCGGTGAATATCCTTATTGCATGGCCATACGGTTTCTATCGCGATGCGGTGATGCGCTTTGCCCGTCGCTATTCGCCCAGCGGCTGGATGAAAAATCTGGCGGACGTGGTGGCCTATGTCACCTTTCAGTCACCGGTGTATGTCGCCATTCTGTTAACGGTGGGCGCCGACTGGCACCAGATCGCCGCGGCGGTAAGTTCAAATATCGTGGTGTCGATGATGATGGGTGCGGTCTACGGCTATTTCCTCGATTACTGCCGACGTCTGTTCAAAGTCAGCCAGTATCATCAGGTCAAGGCGTAAAGCACAGCGACTGGCGAAAGCCAGTCGCGTCGTTATTGCGAGTCGCCAAACAGGCCTTTCAGAAAGCGTTCCAGCGCCATGCGGGAACTGAAGCCATGCGGAATACCATAATGTTCCTGGTTATTGCCCCCTAAATAGAGCGGGAACTGCTGGTAATGGTCGCTGGTTTTTATCTCTGAAGCAGGCTCCGCAAAGGAAAGACTTCTCTCTTTCAGCGTCGGGTGAATGATCAGCGCCGTGCGCCCCATACGGGCTTCCCGGTTCACGTAAACATAATTATCGCCACGACGGTACCCGTATGCTCTTGGGGTTACCACATCCACGGTAAATCCCGCTTTTTCAAGTTCGCGCGCAACCTCATCGGGTCGTAAATACATATTCTTTCCTCGTTATCATTTCCTGCCGGGCAACCTTACCGTATTGAGCAATAGCAGGGCTTTCAGAAAAATCCATAAACGGCCTGATAAGCCGTGACCGGCTTCAGATATTAAAAAGGTGGTCTAAACTCTTAATTACCGCAAATACAAGGGAGAAGCATATGTTTAACCGTTCGAATCGAAACGATGTTGACGACGATGTTCAGGATATCCATAACGATGTCAGGAAATTAGCGGATTCGCTGGAAAGCGTGTTGAAATCCTGGGGATCGGATGCGAAGGACGATGCGGATGACGCCAGACGTAAGGCCAAATCGCTGCTGCGTGAGACCCGCGCACGTCTGCAGGGGCGCTCGACCGGCAAGCAGGCTGCCTGCGATGCGATCGGCTGCGCCAGCACCTTTATCCGTGAACGTCCGGTGTGTGCGGTAGGTACCGTCGCCGCGGTGGGGATCTTTATCGGCGCGCTGCTCGCCCTGCGCAAATAACCCTCAATCCGGCTTTAGTCCTTCTGACCCCCATGCCCTGCGGTGTGGGGGTTTTTCTTTTTTCAGGCCTGCGTGCGCCCTCTCCCGCTGAACGCATCACCGGCAGTCGACCTGTCTTATTTTCCCATATCTTGTATGGTTGAAACTTACGACAACTACATCTAGTATTTCCTTTAGCAAGAGAGACTCCTGGTGACGCACTAACTGGCGTCGGAATCCTATTCTAGATGGAAATACGAATCATGCGCATTATTATTTACACTCGAAACGACTGTGTGCAGTGTCATGCTACCAAACGCGCCATGGAGAGCCGGGGCGTGACCTTTGAAATGGTGAATGTTGACCAGGTTCCTGATGCGGCAGAGACGCTCAAAGCCCAGGGGTTCCGCCAGCTGCCGGTGGTGATCGCCGGGGAAACCAGCTGGTCGGGCTTCCGCCCGGACCTGATTAACCGCCTGCCCCAGCCTGCGCAGGCCGCCCGGGCATGAGCCTGCTCGTCTACTTCTCCAGCAGCTCGGAGAACACGCACCGCTTTATCGCGCGCGTCGGGCTGCCCGCCGTGCGGATCCCGCTGAACGAACGGGAGCGGATCCAGGTAGACGAGCCTTTTATTCTGGTGGTGCCCAGCTACGGCGGGGGCGGAACGGCCGGGGCGGTACCGCGACAGGCGATCCGCTTCCTCAACGATCCGCACAACCGGGCGCTCATCCGCGGGGTGATTGCCGCCGGCAACCGTAACTTCGGCGAGGCGTTCGGCCGTGCCGGGGATGTCATCTCACAAAAATGCGGCGTGCCGTACCTCTATCGCTTCGAGCTGATGGGGACGGAGCAGGACGTCGCCAACGTGCGTAAAGGAGTGAACGAATTTTGGCAACGACAACCGCAGAGCGCGTAATGCAGCGATCGACCGATTACCATGCGCTGAACGCCATGCTCAACCTGTACGATCGGGACGGGAAGATCCAGTTCAGCAGAGATCATGAGGCGGTGGACGCCTTTTTTAACGCCCACGTCTACCCCAACAGCATGACCTTTGCCAGCCCGCAGGCGCGTCTCGACTATCTCGTCAGCGAGAGTTACTACGATCCGCGGGTGCTGGCACGCTTCGATCCTGCCTTCGTGCTGGCGCTGTTTGCTCACGCCCATGCCAGCGGTTTTCGTTTCCAGACCTTCCTCGGCGCCTGGAAGTTTTACACCAGCTACACGCTGAAAACCTTCGACGGTAAGCAGTACCTCGAACACTTTGAGGATCGGGTGGTGATGGTGGCCCTGACCCTCGCCCAGGGGGATGAGACTCTCGCCCGCCAGCTTACCGACGAGATGCTCGCCGGACGTTTTCAGCCCGCAACGCCCACCTTCCTCAACTGCGGCAAGGCCCAGCGCGGGGAGCTGGTCTCCTGCTTCCTGCTGCGCATTGAGGACAATATGGAGTCGATCGGCCGCGCCGTGAACTCGGCGCTGCAGCTCTCCAAACGCGGCGGCGGCGTGGCGTTTTTACTCTCGAACCTGCGGGAAGCGGGCGCGCCGATCAAGCGCATTGAGAACCAGTCCTCCGGGGTGATCCCGGTGATGAAAATGCTGGAAGACGCCTTCTCCTACGCCAACCAGCTGGGGGCGCGCCAGGGGGCCGGAGCGGTCTATCTCCATGCCCATCACCCGGATATCCTGCGGTTCCTCGATACCAAACGCGAAAACGCCGACGAAAAAATCCGCATCAAAACCCTGTCGCTGGGGGTGGTGATCCCGGATGTCACCTTCCGGCTGGCGAAGGAGAACGCCGACATGGCGCTGTTCTCCCCCTATGACGTGGAGCGCCTCTACGGCAAGCCGTTTGGCGATGTGGCGGTGAGCGAGCTGTACGACGAGCTGGTGGCGGACACGCGGATCCGTAAGACGTACATTAACGCCCGCGACTTCTTCCAGCGGCTGGCGGAGATCCAGTTTGAGTCCGGCTATCCGTACATCATGTACGAAGATACCGTTAACCGCGCTAACCCCATCGCCGGGCGCATCAACATGAGCAACCTGTGCTCGGAGATTTTGCAGGTCAACAGTCCCTCGACCTATGACGAGGATCTGGACTACACCCGGATCGGGCACGATATCTCCTGCAATCTGGGCTCCCTGAACATTGCCCACACTATGGACTCCCCTGACTTTGGCCGCACCGTCGAGACCGCGGTGCGCGGCCTGTCGGCGGTGTCGGACATGAGCCATATCCGCAGCGTGCCGTCGGTGGAGGCCGGGAACGCCGCCTCGCACGCCATTGGCCTCGGGCAGATGAACCTGCACGGCTATCTGGCGCGGGAAGGGATCGCCTACGGCAGCCCGGAGGGGCTGGATTTCACCAACCTCTATTTCTACACCATCACCTGGCACGCCCTGAACACCTCGATGATGCTGGCGCGCGAACACCAGCAGCGTTTTGCGGGCTTTGAACAGTCACGCTACGCCAGCGGGGAGTATTTTAGTCAGTACCTGGAAAACGACTGGCAGCCGAAAACGGAGAAGGTACGTGCCCTGTTTGCCCGGGCTGGCGTGACCCTGCCGACGCGGGAGATGTGGCAGCAGCTGCGCGATGACGTGATGCAGTACGGCATCTACAACCAGAACCTGCAGGCGGTGCCGCCTACCGGGTCGATCTCGTACATCAACCATGCGACCTCCAGCATTCACCCTATCGTGTCGAAAATTGAGATCCGCAAAGAGGGGAAAACCGGGCGCGTCTACTACCCTGCCCCCTTTATGACCAACGAGAATCTGGCCCTCTATCAGGACGCCTACGAGATTGGCCCGGAAAAGATTATCGATACCTATGCCGAGGCGACGAAGCACGTCGACCAGGGGCTGTCGCTGACGCTGTTCTTCCCGGACACCGCCACCACCCGCGACATCAACAAAGCGCAGATTTACGCGTGGAAGAAAGGGATCAAGACCCTGTACTACATTCGCCTGCGCCAGCTCGCGCTGGAAGGCACCGAAACAGAAGGCTGCGTGTCCTGCGCGCTTTAAGGAGAGAGGATGAAACTGTCACGGGTTCACGCCGTTAACTGGAACAAGATTGAAGATGATAAGGATCTGGAGGTGTGGAACCGCCTGACCAGCAACTTCTGGCTGCCGGAAAAGGTGCCGCTGTCGAATGACGTGCAGGCCTGGGCCACCCTGAGCCACGCCGAGCAGCAGCTCACCATTCGCGTCTTTACCGGCCTGACCCTGCTCGACACGGTGCAGAACACGGTGGGCGCTCCGGCGCTGATCGCCGATGCGCTGACGCCGCACGAGGAGGCGGTGATGTCGAACATCAGCTTTATGGAGGCGGTGCATGCCCGCTCCTACAGCTCAATCTTCTCCACCCTCTGTCAGACCCGGGACGTGGATGCCGCCTACCGCTGGAGCGAGGAGAGCGATGCTTTGCAGCGCAAAGCCCAGCGGGTGCTGGAACACTATCGCGTCGACGAGCCGCTGAAGAAGAAGATCGCCAGCGTGTTCCTGGAGTCGTTCCTGTTCTACTCCGGCTTCTGGCTGCCGATGTACTGGTCGAGCCGGGGTAAGCTGACCAACACCGCGGATCTGATCCGCCTCATCATCCGCGATGAGGCGGTACACGGGTACTACATTGGCTATAAATACCAGAAAGGGCTGGAGAAAGTGAGCGAGGCGGAGCGCGAGGCATTGCAAGGCTTTGCGCTGGATCTGCTGATGGATCTGTATGACAACGAGCTGGCCTATACCGAGGAGCTGTACGCCGGAACCGGCTGGGAGGAGGATGTGAAGGCCTTCCTCTGCTACAACGCCAATAAGGCGCTGATGAATCTCGGCTACGAGGCGCTGTTCCCGCCGGAGATGGCGGAGGTCAACCCGGCGATCCTCGCCGCGCTTTCGCCAAACGCCGACGAAAACCACGACTTCTTCTCCGGGTCGGGGTCATCGTACGTGATGGGGAAAGCGGTCGAGACCGAGGATGAGGACTGGAATTTCTGAGGATTTCACCCCGAAAAGGGGTGAAACGGTCGCGCAACGGCTCAGTCGTGGATCCTGACGCCCAGGCAACCGCGCACAAACTCAGGGTTAAAGTGCTTCACGGACTCCCCGACGTAACCCAAATCGAGGGAGCCGATCTGCGCCATTTCGCTCTCCGTCAGTGAGAAATCCCAGATGGCAAAGTTCTCTTCAATGCGTTGCTGATGGGTGGATTTTGGAATGACGGTCACGCCACGCTGGACGTTCCAGCGCAGGACCACCTGAGCAACGGTTTTGTTATGGGCGTCGGCAATGCCCTGCAGCATCGCATTGTCATACGGCTTGTGGCGTCCCCCGCCTAACGGCGCCCAGGCTTCAGGCTGAACGTTGTAATAGCGCATGGTTTCCAGGGCGGCAGGTTGGGCAAAGTAAGGATGCAGTTCAACCTGGTTGACCATCGGCCTGATCCGGACGGTTTCACAGAAGTTGGCTAACACATGGGCGTAAAAATTGGACACGCCAATGGCTTTCAGTTTACCGGCATCATAAGCCTCTTCCATCGCCCGCCACGCGCTGAAATAGTCCCGCATGGCCTGATGCAGCAGGTAGAGATCAAAATATTCCAGCCCCGATTTTTCTAAAGATGCCTCAATACCCGCTTTGGCCGTCCCGTAGCTGGCCATGTCCTGCACCCACAGTTTTGAGGTGATGAACAGCTCTTCGCGGGTGCACAGGCCTCCGGCAATGGCTTCCCGAACGGCGTCGCCGACGGCATCTTCATTGCCGTAGACCGCAGCGGTATCGATCAGACGATAGCCTGACCGAATCGCGCTCAACACGGACTGTTTACACTCTTCTTTGTCGGTCACCTGAAAAACACCAAAACCAGCCATCGGCATTTTCAGGCTGTTGCTTAATTCTGCATATTCCACGATTGAACCCCTCTGCCCTGTCAAACGTCCATTCTAAAATGAAAAGACAAGGGTGATTAGCAGGTGGAACCTGATATGAATTATGCAAATAATTCATTAATCACTTCTGACTGACGTTGCGTACACTGAGGTTTGATTTTTTCGGCAGTAAGGGGCAGAGCGTGGCGCGGGAAAACCTGAATGATTTGATGGCGTTTATCGTCGTTGCACGTGAAAAGAGTTTTACCAAAGCGGCGGCCCAGTTAGGCATTTCACAATCCGCTCTCAGCCACTGCATGCGCACTCTGGAATCCCGTCTGGGGATGAAACTCCTGACGCGCACCACCCGCAGTATAGCGTTAACCGATATAGGGCAATCCATGCTGGACGATCTGGGCCCCTACATCGACGGCATCCAGGGGCGGTTACAGTCGCTGAAGGATCTCAACAGCAAAGCCGCCGGAACCGTGCGTATATCCACGTCGGATTACGCCATCAGCTCGGTCATCTGGCCGAAACTTGAACCGCTGCTCAAGGACTACCCGGATATAAACCTCGAGCTGATTGATGACTATGCCCTGACGGATATCGTTTCTGGCCGGTTCGATGCAGGAACCCGCCTGGGAGAGCAAATTTCCAACGGCATGATTTCGGTGCGTATTGGCCCGGATGTGCGCTTTGCCGTTGTCGGCTCTCCGGACTATTTTTCCCGTCACCCTTACCCGCAGCATCCTCACGATCTTATCGATCACAACTGCATTAATCTGCGCTTTCCCACCCATGGCAACCTGTACGTCTGGGAGTTCGAGAAAGAGGAAAAATGCCTGAATGTGAAAGTCAGCGGTCAGCTGGTGTTCAGCCGTATTTATCAGAATCTCCAGGCCGCAGTGGAAGGGTACGGACTGGCGCATGTTCCGCGGGATATCGCCGAAAAGCACATCGCCCGCGGGGAGTTGATTAGCGTGCTCGAAGACTGGTGTCCTTACTGGGAGGGTTATTACATCTACTACCCGGAAAATCGCAATCTTTCGAAAGCATTCCAGCTGGTTATCGACGCGCTACGCCATTACAAGCATCCCTGACAAAAAAGGCCCCGTATTGGGGGCCTGATGGATTTGTACTGCTCCCTGCTCAGGCTGGGTTTCTGCCCGCAAACACCTCTTTAAACACCGGCAGCGCCGAGAAGATATTGGGCCAGCCGGCAACAAACGCGAGCTGGGTCAGCACCTCTGAGGCCTGCGTTTGGGTCAAACCGTTATCCATCGCGCGATTGAGATGGTAAGGGATCTGAGCCACCTGCCCGGCGGTCACCAGAGCGGTGACGGTCACCAGGCTTCTGTCACGGGGCGCCAGGCCAGGCCTCAGCCACAGGTCCTGAAAGAGCGCCTCTGTGGTGTACTTCACCACGCCCGGCGCGACCTTACCAAAGTTTGACTCAACCAGGGTGGCGCGCTGGTTCTCTTTCTCTTTATCCAGCGGCAGTAAATCCAATTTTTCGCCTGGCAATGAGGCCATATCAATATGACGCCCGGCAAATACGTGACGCGCGACCAGAGTCGCAGAGGTGGCGTTTGGCCAACCGGCGTAAAACGCCAGATGGGTAATGGTCTCTGAGATTTCCGTTGGCGTGATACCACTGTCCAGCGCCACGTTCAGGTAGTGGGGAAGTTCAACGGTATCATTACGGCTAATCAGCGCGGCAACCGTCACCAGACTGCGGTCGCGACGCGACAGTTCCGGGCGGCTCCAGAGATCCTTTTCAATAAAGCGTTCAGAATAGGCCGCCATTGCGGGTGCGACGTCCACCACTGCGCCCTGCGCATCGTCTGCTATCATTTTCGAACTCCTGTTTTGCGTGGTCTGGGAGACACATCCGCTCATCAACAACAGAGAAACCGTGACCAGGCATGTCCTGCTAATCATTCATGTTCTCCTGCCTGCAGAGAGTGCAGATGGGTGACTTTTTCAAGCCTGTTCAGGTTTTCAACTATTGTTCCCGGAATAAAACGCCTTGTTAATAGCCGTTATCAGAATAGAAAAATGAGCAAATTTCATTAATCGACCAGGGACTGGAGCTGAAATTGCTGAGATTTTTTTCTTAATCTGGCGAGGCGAGATGTTGATCGAATGTAAATAAGTGGCTAACATCCGTCCTTTCGGATAAAGAAAATGTCTGTCACCGATTCACTTCTCGCTTTCTCCTTCGCCGCCTTATTACTTACGCTCACCCCCGGTCTTGATACCGCACTTATCCTGCGAACGGCCTGCGCCGAAGGGGGAAAGAAGGCGTTCCATGCGGCGCTCGGCATTGATACCGGCTGTTATATCTGGGGAGCGCTTGTCGCACTTGGCCTTGGGGCGCTGCTGGCGTACTCAGAGCTGGCGTATACCCTGCTGAAATTCTGCGGCGCGGCTTATCTTTGCTGGTTAGGCTTACAGCTGCTGCTGCGCCCCCGGTCGTCGTTCAGTCAGGACGAGGGCAATCCCTCTTCAGGCGGGAACTGGTTTGTAAAAGGGATGCTGGGAAATGTGCTCAATCCAAAGATGGGCATTTTTTACGTCTCGTTTTTACCGCAGTTTATCCCTGCCGGGCACTCGCCTTTCATCTGGACATTTATTCTGGTCAGCATTCATGTGCTGATCGGCACCTTGTGGTCGGTGACGCTGATCCTGTCCACTCAGCTGGCATCCGGGATCCTGAAAAAGAGGCGCGTTATCATGGCGATGGATCGGGCAACCGGCGGGCTCTTTTTATGCTTTGCGGCCAAACTTGCTTTAAGCGGCCGATAAAGGGGCTTGGGCAGTTTTGAACGCGTAGCCGATATTGTTTTATTGGCTACTTTCTTATTCGATCGCTAAAAGCGAAAAATTGCGTGTGATCATGTTCACACTAATAAATTTGCGTTAAGATTTAACATGCATATTCTATACATGTTATCAAGCCGGAAAGGATGCCTGCACATTGCTTCATGATAACTCTACTCTGTGGCGAGCATTTCATGACCCTTATTGAATCCTTAAAGTCTCATTATAATTTACACAAAAGCAGTAAAATTCTTCACACAGTGATCACATTTATTACTGTATTGATTTTTCTGCCCCTCCTGCGAGAGTTTTCTCCACGCGTTGCGATTGACCATACCATTATTTACGTAGCGTATTTGCCCATCAGCCTTTTTATCGCGCTGGTGGGCATTTATGGTGCCAGCGTATTGCCTGCGTTAACGCTGGCAACCTGGTTATCTTTCCAGCACCAATTAAATCTCAACGTCACCCAAACCTGGGCGGTGACGCTCAGCCTGATGATCCCCCTGGCGATTGCCCAGTTTATTCTCCATAAAAGACTGGGACGCTATGCCAGAATAGATATCACCAAAAGCACCGGGATTTTTGTCCGGCTATGGTGTTTTGGTTTTATTTATCCCATTCTTGCCCAGGCGGCAATGTATATTGTTGGCGCATTAACCCTCATCCCCGACGATTTTCAATATTACTTTTCAGCCAGTGAAATTCGCCTGCTGATCCTGAATTTGCAAAGCCTGATGATGCCCGCGGTAGTCTTCAGCTCCGGTTTATATTATTTATTACGATTCCTGACCTCGTGGCATTATGCACGCAAGTTCTACACAAGGAATATACTGGAAGCCAGCAACCGAAACACCTTGATTGTCTGGATGATAGTGATTGGTGCGCTTATTTTTACCTATACTAACGTCAGCCAGTATCCGGTTATCTCCAGCTATGCCATTCCGCTGGTCTTTCTGGCCTTTGTGTATGGGGTGATTAATTTTAGCGCGCCGATCGTCTCGCTGACCTGGCCGTGTGCCATCTTTATACTCATCACCGGTAACCCGCAGTTTATAAAAGTTGTCGAAAAAGGTCAGCTTTTAACCTCTTTCTCCGCCTTTTTTATCGTGTTCACCATCGCCAATGCCTATCTCGCCACCATGAAAAGAAACCTGAAGCAGGCGAACGTAAAAATAACGAATGCAGCTTTCAGGGAGCCGCTGACCATGCTGCCGAACCTGCTGCTGATGAATAAAGATCTTCAGCAGCTTACCCATCCGGCGATGCTCTGTTACGTAAAAATATTCTCTGCCGATAACCTGGATAAACATCTTGGCTTTACCTTCCGGGTTAATGCCAAAGTCGCCGTCTATTATCTGCTGAAAAAATTCCTGCCAAAAAACGGCAGTGTCTATTCCGTACCTTATGGCGATCTGCTGATTGTGCTGCCAGAAAAAGGTGGGCGTAGCGTCCTGCAGGAGCTGCTGAAGAAACTTAATCAGGCGAAGGGCTATGCCAGGGTGAGTGACGTGGACGTCGCGTTCGGTCTCGCCTGGATGACATTCAACGCGAACGTTGATTTAAGCAAGTCTGTCTCCGAGCTGGATTATCTTGCGACAACCAAAGGCGCGGATCACATTAGTGCGCTTGATAAAAACCAGGATTTCATTGAGCAACATATGACGCTGGATATCGCGTTGTTGCAAAAGCTTAAGCAGGCCCTGCTCCGCAATGACATCGTTCTGTATGCGCAAAAAATAAAACACAGAAACAGTGACGCACAATATTATGAGATCCTCTGCAGGATGAAACTAGACGGAAATATCGTTACGCCGGATAAATTTATCCCGACTATTACCGAGTTTGGTCTGTGCGGGCTGCTTGACTTCAAAGTGTTAGAGACCTTTATCGATTTTTATCATGAAAATCTGGCTAAGTGCCAACACATCCGTTTCTCATTGAATATTACCCCAGAAACACTGGCAGATGAAAATACGGCTGAAAGGATTATTTCTATGTTTGAGAACAAGAATAAAAAACCCGACAACATTGTATTTGAAGTAACGGAAGAACAGCTGTTCCTGAATGAAAGAAATGTACTCAATAATATTAAACGTTTACGTCATTATGGCTTTCAAATTGCGATTGATGATTTTGGCACCGGGTATGCTAACTATGAAAGGCTGAAAAATCTTGATGCCGATATCGTTAAAGTTGACGGCATGTTCATCAAAGAAATTATCAGTAACAGAGTGGATCAGCTGATTGTAAAGTCAATCATTGATATTGCCCGGGCCAAGGGCATGTCTATCGTGGCTGAATATGTGGAGACGCAGGCACACCAGGCGCTGTTAACGCAGCTTGGCGTGGATTATCTACAGGGGTATTACATAGCGAAACCGCTGCCGCTGGAAGGCATTATGAAAGAAGAGTCCGATTCCATTGTAGCTTATACGGGGTAAAGCGTTGTGTTTCTCTTTTCCAGAAAAAAAATTGCCAGCAAAGTCTATGCTATCTCCGCAGCCGTCTGCGTAATATTTTTGGCTATCATGATGTCGTTTATTTTTCTCCATCAAAAAAATGAAGCCATTAAGCTGACCAATGAGGTACGCGCTAAGCTGCTGAACATTTTTGATGAAAATGAAAATATAGCCGATGCGATTACCACCAGATATACCACCTCCCTGCAAAATGGCAGGTGCGAAATCCCGGCGCTGGCGCGTGAAAATGACGAGTGGCACTGGCGTAAATCCAACGACACCGCCGACGATCGTGGCAGCCTGTTTTTAAACAAGGAGCCCGATTTAGCTGAGCGATGCCTGGTCTCGTCGGCACTGTTTGTGCGGCAGAACATTGCTAAAAGCGATCTTTCCACCAAAGAGGGTTTTCGCTATATCATCAGCATGCGGCAAAAAATGTTCTACTTTTTCAGTCGCATCAATTCGGACAACTTTGCTATTGAAGATTCAAAGATGTTCAACGAACTGCCTTTTTATATTCCCACCATGCCGGATTACTATAAGCGCAAGCTGACCCATAAACTGACGCAAAAAGGCACGGTAGCCACTCCTATCTATCATGATTTGATCACCCGAACCAACGCCTACAGCGTGGTGAGTTTTATCTATGACCTGAACAGTAGCACTGTGCCGGTCGCCTACCTGCTCTACGATCACAATCTTGAAGAGCTGCACGGTATTGCGAAAACCTTAGCCCGCCAGAATAAATGGGTGAAGATCACGCTGCATGAGACGGATAGTCCGAACAAATTGTGCATTTTTGGCTGCGATATAAGCCACGCTTTCCAGGCTAACGTTGAATCAGGGTTGTCATCGCAGTTTAAGGTGGTAACCCATATCAACATTTTTGCTTCTGTTTATCACAGCATGATGTTTAAGCTGCTGATACCGGCCACGTTGTTATTGTTTATGCTGGTCATGAAACTGACTTCACGCTATCTGACGAGCGTGGCCCGACATACGTTAATCGACCACTTAACGGGCCTGTACAGCAGGAAAATCGAAGCTGAACTCACCCACACTACGCTTGAAAGACGCTTTTTTGCCCTGGTGGATTGCAATAAGTTCAAAATAATTAACGATATGCATGGCCATGCTGTAGGCGACAGGGTGCTACAAATGGTCGCCGACGTGATTAAACAGACCATCCGCAGAGAAGATATTGCCATTCGTTATGGCGGTGACGAGTTTCTGCTGATTATCAAAACCGAACACAAATGCGATGCGCTGCTGGTGATGGAAAGAATCGCTGAAAAGATCGCCCGGCGGTCGATTGGGGTGAATGGCGACGTGATAACCAGCACCATTTCCTACGGCGTGAGCAAGTTTTGCCAGGACCTGAAAACCAGCATCCTGTTAGCCGATAAAGAGATGTACAAAATGAAAAAGCAGCAGGCACAAACGCCCGCTAACTAAGAAAATAAAAAAACCCGCTCAGGGCGGGTTTATTTTATTATCAACAGAGATTAACTGCTCAGGCTATTACCGTCATCGCTATCGTAATAACTACTGATAATTAACGCAGATTACAGAACTGTGACGTTTCCGGCAGCAGGACCTTTAGCGCCATTTTCAATGGTGAAGGAGACTTTCTGGCCTTCTTCCAGCGTTTTGAAGCTGTCGCTCTGAATAGCAGAGAAGTGTACGAAGACATCTTTGCTGCCGTCATCAGGAGTGATAAAGCCAAAACCTTTATCTGCGTTAAACCATTTTACTAAACCAGTCATTTTATTAGACATAGATAATTCCTTAATGATGAGCCACTTAAACGCGGCGATGATGGCCTGTATTGCGAGAGTTACTTACCTGGCACTTAGGAGGAGACTCATGAAGAAGGGTATCTGTGGATAACACTTGAACTGAGGACTGCTTTACTAAAACTGCTTTCGTAAGGTCTGTTTTCCAAACCGATGGCGCTATTAAGACATAGAAAAATTAGCTAAGCAATGTTTATATTATTTATTTTACCCGTTTAAACACCCGGATGGCTGAATGGCTGATATATCTCCTGTCCTTTTAAATTTCCAGATTTTCCGATCGGAGGAATATATTCCCAAATAAAGTATGAGCGCAAAAAAAGCAGCCCCTGAGGGCTGCTGAGTATGATAACGCTCGCCTTTATGCCGGGTGGCGCTGCGCTTACCCGGCCTACAAGACCCCAGGACCGTGCAAGCAAAGCGCCACCGGGCGGCCTTTACCCTTTGGCCAGCTCCTTCAGGTGCTTTTTCAGCTTGTGATACTCATCAATCACGTACTGTTCCGCCCTCTGCTGGTCGGCAATCGGCTCCACGCGCACGGCGCAATACTTATACTCCGGCGTTTTTGTAATCGGGCTCAGGTTCTCCGTCACCAACTCGTTACAGGCACCAATCCACCACTGGTAGGTCATGTACACCGCACCGATATTCGGGCGATCGCTCACCTGGGCGCGGGTAATGACTTTGCCTTTGCGCGACGTAACCCAGACCAGGGCTTCGTCCTCAATACCGAGGCGCTTCGCGTCGGCGGTATTGATCTGCGCATAGCCCGGCTCATCCGCCAGCGCGGCCAGCGCCGCACAGTTACCGGTCATCGAGCGGCAGGAGTAGTGGCCGACTTCACGCACCGTCGACAGCACCAGCGGGTACTCCTCGGTGAGCTTGTCGATTGGCGCTACCCAGTCGCAGGTGTAAAGCTGCCCCAGACCGTTCGGGGTGGAGAACTCTTTCTCGAACAGGTAATCCGTCCCCTGATCGGCCTCTGACTCGTCGCGGCACGGCCACTGGATATAGCCCAGCTCGCCCATCTTCTCGTAGGTGGCACCGAAGAAATCCGGGCACAGATGACGCAGTTCATCCCAGATCTGCCGGGTGTTGTCATAGTGCATCGGATAGCCCATCCGGGTGGCGATCTCGCTGATGATCTGCCAGTCGGTTTTCAGGTCCCACTTCGGCTCTACCGCTTTGAAGAAGCGCTGGAAACCCCGGTCGGCGGCGGTGTAAACCCCTTCGTGCTCACCCCAGGAGGTGGACGGCAGGATCACATCGGCGGCGGCAGCGGTCTTGGTCATAAAGATGTCCTGGACAATGACCAGCTCCAGCTCCTCAAAGGCCTTCCGCACCGCAGACAGCTCGGCGTCGGTCTGGAGTGGATCTTCCCCCATGATGTAGGCAGCACGCACTTCGCCATGCGCAACCCGGTGCGGCAGCTCGCTGATGCGATAACCGGTATGGGCAGGCAGAGCGTCCACGCCCCAGGCTTTCGCGAACTTCTCCCGGTTTTCCGGGTTGTTGATGTACTGATAGCCCGGATAGGTATCCGGCAGCGCACCCATGTCGCACGCGCCCTGGACGTTGTTCTGACCGCGCACCGGGTTCACCCCCGCGTAGGGCTTGCCGAGGTTGCCGGTCAGCAGCGCCAGGCTGGTCAGGGAACGCACGGTTTCCACGCCCTGGTAGAACTGGGTCACGCCCATGCCCCAGAGAATGGCCGCGTTTTCCGCTGCGGCATACATCCGTGCCGCCTGGCGGATCTCCTGGGCGCTGACCCCGGTGATCGCTTCAACGGATTCCGGCGTATAGCCTTCGACAATTTTGCGATACTCTTCGAAGCCCTCGGTACGCGACGCCACAAAGGCGCGGTCGTACAGCTGCTCTTCGATAATCACGTGCCCCATCGCGTTAAGCAGCGCGATGTTGGAGCCATTTTTCAGGGCGATGTGCATATCGGCAATGCGCGCGGTTTCAATTTTGCGCGGATCGCAAACGATAATCTTCGCCCCTTTGCGTTTGGCTTTGATCACCCGGTTCGCCACGATAGGGTGCGAATCCGCTGGGTTATAGCCAAAAATAAAGACCATATCGGCATTCTCGATGCCAACAATGGAGTTACTCATTGCGCCGTTACCGACCGACTGGTGCAGACCTGCAACCGATGGGCCGTGTCAGACGCGCGCGCAGCAGTCGACGTTGTTGGTGCCGACTGCCGCGCGGGCAAATTTTTGCATGATGTAGTTGGTTTCATTCCCGGTGCCGCGGGATGACCCGGTGGTCATGATCGCGTCCGGGCCGTGTGCGGCTTTGATCGCACTGAGTTTAGTGGCAACGTAATCCAGGGCTTCGTCCCAGGAGACGGCCTCCAGCTTGCCGCCGCGCTGGCGACGGATCATCGGTGACTTCAGGCGCGGGGTCAGGATCTGCGTATCGTTGATAAAATCCCAGCCGTAGTAGCCTTTCAGGCAGAGATCGCCCTGATTGGTCTTACCCTGTGCCGCTTCAGCCTTGACGACTTTGCCGTTATCGACCACCAGGTTGATTTTGCAACCCGATGCGCAATAGGGGCAAACCGTGACGACTTTCTTCATCGGTAGTTACTCCGTTAGTAATATGTCCTCAGCGGTATGCATGAAGTGTGCCAGCCCGAGATTCATCTTTAAGCCATTGAAACATATAAAGAATGAAGGGAAGTTTTTGCGGGGAGCCAGCCGTTCGTCATAAATGTCATGACGAACGGACAGCGATGACGTTAGCGTACGACCAGCGCGTCGTAGCCTTTGAAGCGGTAGTTAATCAGAGAGGCGATCCAACAGAGGATAAACAGCCCGACCACAATAAACCCGGCGTTGCCGAGGTTGTCATTCAGCGCGGCCACGCCGTTCCACAGCCCGCCCGACAGGCCAAACTTATCCGCCAGCAGGCCCAGCGCTTCCAGCCCGCCGATGAACAGCGCCACCACCACCGAGGTGCCAGTGATGGTCATGTTGTAGTAGAGCTTGCGCTGCGGCTTGTTGAAGGCCCAACCGTAAGCACCCACCATGATCAGGTTGTCGAGGGTGTCGATCAGCGCCATGCCGCTGGTGAACAGCAGCGGGAAGACCATGATCGCCCACACCGACATGCCGCTGGAGGCCCCGGCCGCGGAGATCCCCAGCACCCCGATCTCGGTGGCGGTATCAAAGCCGAGGCCAAACAGAAAGCCCACCAGATACATATGCCAGCTGCGGGTCACCAGGCGGAATGCCGAGCGGAACAGCCAGTTCATCACCCCGCCGCGGGCAAAGGAGACCGCTTCCGGCACCTTCTCGCCGCGCTTCATTTTGTTAAAGCTGCCCCAGACGTCGCGGAGGATCGCCAGGTTCACCAGCGCCATCGCCAGCAGGAAGAAGGCCGACACCGCCGTGCCGATGGTGCTGCCGGTCTCGTGGAACCACTTCATATTGCGGCTGACGGCGGTGGCGGTCGCGGCGATGGCAATCGAGACCAGCACCACAATGGAGGAGTGGCCCAGCGAGAACCAGGCTCCCACGCCGCACGGGCGCTTGCCCTGCTGCATCATCTTGCGGGTGACGTTATCAATGGCGGCGATGTGATCCGCATCCACCGCGTGGCGCAGGCCGTAGCACCAGGCCAGCAGGCTGGCCGCCATCAGCGACGGGGTGTTGTGAAACAGATAAAACGCGGTTCCCCAGGCGAGAATATTAGTGGCGATCAGGGCCAGCATCAGCGCCATGGCCTTGGGGTGGTTATTGAAGTATTTGATAAACATCCTGATATCCCGATTTAAGAAAGAGACGCGGCAGCAATCACCGCCTGTCCAAATGCAATCGCGCCGTCTCCGGCGGGCAGTCGCCCGGGAAACAGCACGGTGAAATCGTCCAGCCAGAACTGCAGGCGTTCCCGCAGGAGCCGGTTATGCATCACCCCGCCGCTGCAGACAATAGTGTCGAGGTTGCGCATCCTGGCGTGCAGCGCCGCCAGCGTCGCCAGGCCGTGGGCCAGCGCGTCGTGGAACGCCCAGGCGCGTGCTTCAGCCGGGGCCTGCCAGCCCAGCCACTGCTGCCAGAAGGTGGCCATATCCAGCTCGCCGTCGATGACCGGCAAGGTGACCGGATGGCTGACCGGACCGCCGCGCAGGGCCAGGGCTTCCAGCCGACAGGCAGCCTCCCCCTCGTAGCTGAGCTGCGCCGGAGCGCAGCCGGTTGCGGCGGCCACGGCGTCAAACAGCCGTCCGGCGGACGAGGCCAGCGGCGAATTGACCCCGCGCATGATGGCCTGAGCCAGCGGCGGCCAGGGCTTATCGGCGAGGATTTTTGCCTCCGGCAAGGTCTGCCACTCAGGGACAAAGGCCTGGAACTGGGCCAGCAGGTTGCGCCACGGCTGACGCGCCGCCAGGTCACCGCCCGGCAGCGCCACCGGCGGTAGCCCGCCGAGCCGGTCGCAGCTGCGGTAGTTGACCCGCAGGCACTCTCCGCCCCATAACTCACCGTTTTCCCCCTGGCCGATACCGTCAAGGACCAGGGCGATCGCATCCCCGCCGTCGTGCGGCCAGCCGTGTTCCGCCAGGCAGGCCGCGGCGTGGGCGTGGTGATGCAGCACCTGATGGTGCGGATACGGCATCTGCTCGCCGAGTTGGGTAGAGCGATAGCCGGGATGGGCATCGGTCACCACCCCCTCAGGGCTAAACTGCCAGAGATCCTGAAGGGCATTGAGCGCCTGCTGCCACTGGGCCAGCGCGTCGTCATCACCCAAATCGCCCAGGTGCTGGCTGAGGATCGCCTCCCCACCGCGCACCAGGCAGAAGGTGTTTTTCAGATCCGCGCCAAGGCACAGCAGCGAAGGCACGTTGTCAAAACCGGGCGGCAGCGGCAGCGCATCCGGGACAAAGCCCCGGGAGCGGCGCAGCATTTCGCCGCTGGCGCGCAGCACCGAGTCGTCCATGCGCTGGATGATGTCGCGGTTATGCAGCAGCCAGCCGTCGGCGATCCCGTCCAGATCCTGCATAGCCCGGTCGTTGGTCAGCGCTGGCGGGCAGCCGTTAAGGTTGCCGGAGGTCATCACCAGAGGGCAGTCCAGATCCTGCATCAGCAGGTGCTGGATAGGGTTCGCCGGGAGCATTACCCCCACCTCGTTTAACCCCGGGGCGATGGCCTCGCAGCAGGCCAGAAGCCGTTTATCCACCAGCACAATCGGCGCCGCCGTGGAACACAGCAGCGCCTGAGCCTCTGCGGGGAGTGCATCGGCTAATCGCGGCGGGATTATCACCGCCAGCGGTTTCGCCGGACGCCCCTTGCGCTCGCGCAGCCGGGTAACCGCCTGCTGATTACCGGCATCGCAGGCCAGATGAAAGCCGCCCAGCCCCTTTATCGCCACGATCCCGCCCTGCTTTAACGCCGCCTCTGCGGCCCGCAGGGCGTGGTCTTTCTCTGCACGCGCTTCGCCGCACACCCAGCTCAGCTGCGGCCCGCAGTCCGGGCAGGCCACCGGCTGGGCGTGAAAGCGCCGGTCGGCGGGGTTGCGGTACTCCGCTTCGCAGGCCGGACAGAGCGTAAACTCCGCCATGGTGGTGGCCGGGCGGTCATAAGGCATCGCCCGGATAATGGTGAAGCGCGGCCCGCAGTGGGTGCAGTTGATAAAGGGATAGCGGTAGCGACGCTCGCGCGGATCGTTCATCTCCGCCAGACACGCCGGGCAGGTCGCGGCATCCGGCACCACCTGGGTGGTCATCTGCCCCTGCCCGCTGGGCAGAATGGTGAATGCCTGCGGTAACGACGCCCAGTGCCACGGCTGCTCGCTGATGTCGTCGATGCGCGCCAGCGGCGGGCCTCCGGCGGCCAGCTGGAGCATGAAGGCCTGCGTCTCACCGACGAGGCGCACCACCACCCCGGCCCCGTCGTTGCAGACGTCGCCCTTCAGCCCCAGCAGCCGGGCCAGTTGCCAGACCCAGGGGCGAAACCCCACCCCCTGGACTTTGCCGCGAATGCGCAGCAGCGTGCCGTTTGTCCTCATGAATTAACTCTCTACCGCCTCGCGCAGGCGTTGTTTCATCGCGCTGTAGGTGGTCTGGGCGTAATTTTCCGCCCAGTGTTGATCGGCAATAGTGTCGATCTTCACCGCGCAGTATTTGGTTTCCGGCGTTTTCGAGACCGGATCGAGGTTGTCCTGGGTCAGCTCGTTGCAGGCCCCAATCCACCACTGATAGGTCATGTATACCGCCCCCTGATTGATGCGTTCGTTGACGTCGGCGCGGCTGATCACCTTCCCGCGGCGGGAACTGACCCACACCAGCTGGCGATCGCGGATGCCGAGCGTCTGTGCATCCTGCGGGTTGATCTGCACAAAGCCCGGCTCGTCCGCCAGGGTTTGCAGCGCCGCGCAGTTACCGGTCATCGAGCGGCAGGAGTAGTGCCCCACCTCGCGCACGGTGCAGAGCACCAGCGGATAGTCGGCGTCCGGCATCTCCGCCGGTTTGCGCCACGGGGCGGCAAACAGCTGCCCTTTGCCGCTCGGGGTGTCGAAGCGGTTGCCCTCGTACAGCCACGGCGTGCCCGGATGATCGAGGGTCGGACACGGCCACTGGATATGCCCCATCTCGCCCATTTTTTCGTAGGTCACGCCGTAGAACAGCGGGCAGAGCTCGCGCATTTCGTCCCAGATCTGCTGGTTGTCGCGGTACGCCATCGGGTAGCCCATCGCGGTGGCGATCAGGCTGATGATCTCCCAGTCGCGCTTGACGTTGCCCTTCGGTTCAACGGCTTTTTCAAAGCGCTGGAAGCCGCGGTCGGCGCAGGTAAAGACCCCGCCGTGTTCGCCCCAGGAGGTGGCGGGCAGCAGCACGTCCGCCGCCTCGGCGGTTTTGGTCATAAAGATGTCCTGCACCACCACGAAGTCGAGCGCGTCAAATCCTTTGCGCACCAACCCTAAGTCGGCTTCGGTCTGAAGCGGATCTTCCCCCATGATGTAATAGGCTTTGACCTTGCCCTCCAGCGCGAGGTGCGGCACTTCGGTGATCCGCACCCCGACCTGGTCATCCATCAGCGCGGGATCCACACCCCACGCCCGGGCGAATTTCTCCCGTACCTGCGGGTCGGTCACGTCCTGATAGCCGGGGAACTGATTGGGGATCACCCCCATGTCGCACGCGCCCTGGACGTTGTTCTGCCCGCGCACCGGGCCGACGCCGCAGTGTTCGCGCCCGAGGTTGCCGGTGAGCAGCGCCAGGGTGGAGAGCCCTTTCACCACGTCCACCGCCTGCCCGAACTGGGTCACGCCCATCCCCCACATTACGGTGGCGGACGGCGCGGCGGCGTAGATGCGCATCGCCTCGCGGATCTGCCGGGCGCTGACGCCGGTAATGCCCTCAACGTTTTCCGGGGCGTAATTACTGACCGTTTCGCGCAGGGCGTCCAGCCCTTCGGTGTAGCGGGCCACGTAGTCGGCGTTGTAGAGGCTTTCGTCCAGCAGGGTGTAAATAAAGGCGTTCACCAGCGCCATGTTGCAGCCGTTGTGGATCTGCAGGTGCCGGTCGGCAATGCGCGCGGTTTCAATTTTGCGCGGATCGCAGACGATCACCCGGGCGCCGTTCTGTTTGGCTTTGATCACCCGGCGGGCGACGATCGGGTGCGAGTCGGCGCAGTTGTAGCCGAAGATCAGCAGGCATTTTGAGTTTTCGATATCGCTGATGGAGTTGCTCATCGCCCCGTTGCCCAGCGTCTCCTGCAGCCCGGCCACGCTCGGCCCGTGGCAGACGCGGGCGCAACAGTCGACGTTGTTGGTGTTGAGCACCCCGCGGGCAAACTTCTGCATCACGTAGTTGGTTTCATTCCCCGTCCCGCGGGATGAACCGGTGGTCATGATGGCGCGCGGCCCGTAGTGAGCCTTGATTTCGCTCAGGCGGCGGGCAGTGTAGCGAATGGCCTCTTCCCAGGAGACCGGCACAAACTTGCCGCCCTTCTGGTAGCGGATCATCGGCTGGGTGAGGCGCGGCGTCAGCAGCCGGGTATCGTTGAGAAAATCCCAACCGTAATAGCCCTTCAGGCACAGCTGATTCTGGTTGGTGACGCCCTGCGCGCCCTCCGCACGAACGATTTTATTGTTATCGACGACGAGTTTTAATTTACAGCCCGCACCACAGTACGGGCAGACGCTGGTGATTTTTTTCATCAGTAACAGACCTGCTAAAAGTGAAAAGAAAGGCAGAGGCTTACAGCATCTGCGAGGAAACGGAGTCCAGCGCCGCACGACGGCGTTTATCGAGACTCAACTGCTCAAGCTTCTTGCGATCGATGCAGACGATGGCATTGGTCGGGCAGGCCTGAATGCAGGCGGGGCCGTCCGGCTGGTGGTAGCAGAGGTCGCACTTGTTGGCCTCGGCCTTTTCCGACATCACGTTCAGCCCGGCACCGATGCTGCGCACAACCGGACGCAGCACCACTTCCATCGCGCCGTACGGGCAGGCGACGACGCAGGTTTTGCAGCCGATGCAGCGTTCCTGGTGGACGTGAACAAAGTCGTTATCGCGGGTGATGGCCCCGTTCGGGCAGACGCTGGCGCAAGGGGCATCTTCGCACTGGCGGCACATGGTGGCCGTGGAAACGTTAACGCCTTTGATGACGTGAATGCGCGGCAGGAAGTTCTGCGGGGTCAGCGAGGCGCAGTCCTGGGTATCGTGGTGTGACACCACGCAGGCCACTTCACAGGTACGACAGCCGATGCATTTGCTGGCATCGGCGATGATGAAACGGTTCATTCTTATCTCCGGGAATGATGGTTAGCTTGCCGGAGGTATGCATAAATTGGGCCAGATATTAAGGTGATGAAATTGAAGGGGTTTATTTGGTTGTGGTGCTGTCATCGACATAAGTGACGATGACAGTATTGGCGTTTTCGCTTTAAATGATGAACTCGTGTGAGTGGATTCTTCTAGCGAAGCAATAACATCAGCAGAAAGATGTCACCAGGTCCTGTTGCGAGAGAACGCCGGAAACAGGCTGCTGGAGCAGCCAATTACTCTTTCTTTTTATGCACAGCATCGCTCATTCCATGAATCGCGGTAGATAATATTCCCATCCGTGTATTTCCAGGTGATCGCCTCATAACGTAATTCCAGCGTTTCAAGATACGTGCTACTCATTCCATTCGGAGCCAGATAGGGTGCAACAGTTGTGAATTTCACATTTTCCAGAATAATATTAAAATATTCAGCCTCAATACCTGAATCAAGGATTCGGTACATCTTAATTGTGGCTTTCTTCATCGTTCTCCCTTCACATACTGCACGATAAAGTAGAGGTGTGGTCCGATCGAACTCTTTTACTATAGAAATAGGGCGATGGACACGTGTCCCGGTAAGCTTTCCCCAGTTCGGATCTACCGGAATAGTGACACCATGGGAGAACGACTTAAGCTCAATTGAGCCTAATCGTAACGGCATTATGCAGCCTCCTACAACTGGAGAACCATTTTCATCTTCAAGCCATAAATGGGCGGGTGTAGACATACGACGTCCTTATTATTTGAAAAAATTGAAGTTGAGCTTTACCACTTTATGAAAATCAGAATAAATAAAAAAAACACAGGAATAGGCCATAAAGGACCGTTTGGAAAAAAATGTAACAGCACGAATGCGAATAATATTGTTAATATGCCCGGACCATAGTCGGAGAGCAAAGACTTGAATATCCGCCTGAATATTCTGTATATAATATTAGTCATGATTATCTAATCATCTTAGTGATGATATCGGCTATATCGCTATCCGATGTTGAATGAGAGAATGCTCCGGCTCGTTCAAATAATGGCTCTACCAGAAAATACATCATTTCAAGCTCCCGTGAGTACAACGCTGCGTAATAGGCTGGATAGAGATATTTCAGACGTTGCGCACTGTCAGCCGCTTTCTGAACAACGCCATACATACCCGCAAAGGCAACAACCCCTCTGGCCTTACGACCGACCAACGCACTCATTTCGAGACTTAAGTTCATACCGATAGCGACATAGTAAGCGACCGCTAATGCGAATCCGGCGTTGGTGAGAGAACTTGCGGCAATATGGATGTTAACCGCCATTAACTTACGCTTAATATACTCTAACTGTTCTGATGTTTTGTACTGAAATATATCATCGAAATAAATACGAAGCATTTCATAAGCAATATCCTTGTTCTGAAAGACGTGAACAACGCCGTTTGCAAAACGAATATCTTCATTCTTTTGGTTTCTACAAACATCCTGATAATCATCAGTAAAACAGGAGGTGTAATAAAGGGCACGTTTAGCACCTGCGCCTATGGTTTCTATCTGGCTGGAAACCATTTCTCTAACGCCTGTTAGTGCACGATCGAGCTTTAACGCAAGAATATTGTTTGCTTGTAAATAGCTAATAACGTCATTGTTATAATTCATAGCCGCCCCTGGCAATTTAACTTAAGTTGTCCTGACGAGTATAAAAGGTTACAGTTGATGAGTAAATAAGCAAATCACATTTAGCAAGTATTATGCTTATAAGAGAACATCTAAATGCTCTGTATAATAGCTATAGAATTTATAGGTGCGGTCATCGATATAAGTAAAGATGATAGTTTTATATTTCCGCTGTGGGTGATGAAAAGGCGGAATATCATTTTCATAAAAAACCGTAGTATTAGAATTGTAGGCCGGGCAAGCGAAGCGCCCCGGCACTGCCTTTTCTGGAAGGCGCCTCGCAACCTTTAAAGTAACCCTATGTAATTCATGGTTAAGGCTTTTATTCACGAAATCAGGCTCGTAAAGTGACTGCGTTGCGGCACATCCGCAATCGGGTGTAGGAACCCGTTAGCATGTATCGACATTCACTATGTCGTGGCAGCGTTTATCCCGTTACAATCACGGTGGCGCTGGCGGAGCAGCCGAGAGGCTGGCCGTTTTCTATGTGCGCGGTATTCCTACCTCCGTCAGCGCTGCCTCCCTCGAGCGTAGGAACTCATAGGGTGGCTAATTTAAATAGCATGTAGAGGATGTCATGATGACTACTATCCCAACCCTGACTTACCCGCAATCTGACGAACAGGTTATTCCCGCTTCCCTGACTACGCCGCTTTCTGCTGCAGCGGATCTCTTCGAGGTTGCCGATCGCTGCGCCGCTCTGGTGAGCGTATTGATCGAAACCGACGACAGAGCATCCCGCACTGCGCTCTGCGAAGGTCTGCTGCACGCGCTGCGCCAGCTGCGTGAACGCTGTGATGCAGAACTCCCGCCGCACCTTATCGCCCAGTTGATCCAGGGGGAAACACTCACCTCCTGTATGCCGGACTGCTGGCAGGAAACCGCTCCGCAGGTGGATTACGCGCTGGCTTTGGTGCAGGCAATTTTGGGTGAAACGTTGCCTGCAAGTGTCGAGAAAGAACTGGCGGGGCTGCTGCACGATTTGGTCTGGCTGCTGAATGAGTTTGTTAAGGAGCCGTATATTACGGTGCATTGATGGCAGCTGGAAGTCGGTGAAGGCTGACTGATTTCAGGTGATGAATGGGGCTGTAGCAGGCCCCTGAATACGTTTGAGATGGGGTTGGTGTTGGGGTTTGTGATGGTCGATTTTATAAGCTAGCAACATAGGCGGTTGCATATGATAAACAATGAATGTCTGCTAAGAGCGAGGAGCGGACCTAGTTTACAATGGATTAAGCTACTAAAGCTTGAGCCCATTTTGACGCCTAAAATGTCATTACTATAAGTAAAATTTATATAATTGACGCTATTAATGCAATCTAGAGGATACTCTTGAAAAATGGGATTAATCTGATACGATATTCACAGGAAACAAAACAACACTCTGGAATTATTATGTTTAATAAATTGATCGAAAAGGCTATAGGAGCAATTGTCATAGCTTTAACTAAGGCAGCAATTGTTAAGGTTCCGGGTATTTACAAAGAATTAGTTCATTGGTGGAATGGCAAGAGCATTGCTATCATTGGCCCTACTGCATCAGGGAAAAATAGCTTTTTCAATATATTGAGAGGGGGCATTGTTCCTACAGAACACATACAGACAAGGGGCGCTGAAAACATAAAGACTTTTGATTTTTCTTGGCCGCTACCTAATAAAACCGAAGTAAAATTTAAATGTAAAAACTCCATTAATGTGGGTGGAGAGATCGATGAGAGAGAAAGGTATTGGTTACAATCTTGTAAGGAAGCTGATGTTATTTTTTATTTGATTGATTTCGACAAATTAACAAACAACACAGAGGATACCATACACAGAATAAAATCTGATTTTAAATGGATTGCATCTAATATTCCAAAATTCAAAAAAGAAAGTTCTTTATTTATTGTCATCAACAAAATGGATCTAATATTTGATGGTTATGTAGATCCTTCAACTATCGAGAGAGAATTAACCTCTGCGTTAAGCACTCACCTTGAGAAACTTGATGAAGCGACTAAAAAAACTTTAGGTGCTTATACCAGCAAAATATCTGGTTTAGGCCCTATGAGTATGATTGACTCTCATATTTTTAGCATTTGTTTTACTTCCGCTTTACAATTGATTTTTGAATCTGAGGGAAAATAAATTGAGAAGTATATGGTTACTACCTGATAGGAAGCAAACTGGTTGTGTTAGCGCCCTTGAAAATGGGATGTCTCATAATATTCATGAGATCATAGACCTTTCCATATTGCCGCCAGAGTTAATCCTTGGTATACCTGAAGAATTATTTCGAACAAAATTAGGACATGACTTCCTATTTGGCCAATTTGTTATTTTAACTTCCGGCGAAAGAATTTTTTGCATTTCCGCACCAGCTGGAAGAGATATATCAGACCGAATTGTGTCGATATCAAATCTGCAGATTTTGGGCAGGAATGAGCAAGCAAATCTAAATTTTTCGTTACCACCAAATACTTCAAAAGAAGACGAAAAAATAATAAATGATGTATTCATAAACAAAGACAATAATTCTTTAAAAAAATTTAAACCTATACACTTAATGCTTGATGCAGTTGGAGTTGCAAAAAGGGAACGATCGTTTTCTAGTGAAACGCTAATCCATGCCAGTAATAAACCGGAGTGGATGCCTCAAAAAAAAAAGACTCAACTGAAAAGGGCGATTGATAAGAAATATATAATTTTTATGATATTTCTGATAGTAATAGCCACTGTACTTTATTCTCGGATTTGAGAAATCTTTGCTAACTTGTTAGCTCAAATAAATAGCATTTAACAAGAAAATGGCCTAGAACATTTATAAAATGCAATGCATAGTTGATTCTGTTTAAAGAATGAATAATCGAAGATTTGGATGCTCAAGATTGACTGGTACAGTGCATCGCAGAAACAATTCCACTATGGTTGTTGAAAACTATAAAAACACACAAAAATTTGTTTTTTCATAATGGTGTAATATGTTAAAAAATTTCCATTTCGATCATGGGTTAATGATCTATGGCAATTCGCAGTTGTAAAGCAGTGCGCTAAAATCGAGGGCAAAAAACTCAGGCTATTCAAGGAGCGGCAAACCGGAAAACTATGCATATTTCCAAACTGACCCTAGTGAACTACAGGAACTTCAAAAACACGTCTCTCAGGTTCCACAAGGGAGTGAACACTATTATTGGGGAAAACGGCTCCGGCAAATCTAACATTCTACGAGCTACCCGTCTCCTGCTTGACGACACCATGGTACGTTCCGCCTATCGCCTAGACGAGTCTGATTTCAGCCGCTCAGTCGGTCAATGGCAAGGCCACTGGATCATCATTAGCATGGAGTTCGAGGAGATAACCACCGATGAATCTGTTCAAGCACTCTTTCTCCATGGAACAGCTCCTTTGGATGATGGGCCGATCCATAAGGCCACCTATAACCTGATCTTCCGGCCTAAAAAAGATATTAGGTTGAAGCTGGCAGCCTTGGGAGTATTTGAGTATGAGCAACTCACCGAGATCCGTGATGCAATCACGATCGATGATTACGAAACGATTTTCACAGGAAGGAGCTGGGCGGACTTCGGTAATCCTGCGGTGTACAAAAAAATCGTTGGTGATTTCGATAATTGTAACTTCTCGTCAGAGACGGAGTTTCCAGAAATCGGGGCAAAGGTGCCCGGTTTCCTATCCGTTACGAAAGAGGTATCGCTGACCTTCATTCAAGCCTTACGGGATGTTGTTTCTGAATTCCACAACAACCGCACTAACCCATTATTCACCCTGCTTAAGAGTAAGAGTGGAGAAATCAATCCAGCGACGATGGAGCCTATAACCGAGACGGTCCGCAAACTCAATACCTCGATTGAAGGTCTAGAGGACGTTAAGTCAGTTCGTAATCACATCCGAGAGACCATTAAGGATGCCGCAGGTGAAACCTACTCACCAGCGTCACTCTCGATTAAATCCGACCTTCCCGAAGAAGCCGATAAACTTTTCCAGTCTCTCCGACTTTTCGTGGGCGAATCTGAGAAAGGGTACGAAGGTGCAATTCATGAATTGAGCCTGGGCGGAGCAAACCTCATCTATCTGACGCTCAAATTACTGGAGTTCAAGTACCAGCGCGAAAAGCTGACTATGGCCAATTTCCTCCTCATCGAAGAGCCAGAAGCGCATATCCATACACACATTCAAAAAACCCTATTCGATCGCATCGCATACAGCGACGCACAGATCATCTACACCACTCACTCAACTAACATCTCTGAAGCCAGTAATGTAAGAAATATCAATATCTTGGGTCGACATGGATCGTTCTGCGAGGCCTATCAGCCTGCTAGGGGCCTTAATCACTCACAAATCAACAGCATCCAGCGTTACTTGGATGTTGTGCGTTGCAATCTGCTTTTCGCCAAAAGCGTGCTACTCGTCGAAGGTGATGTGGAAGAAATTCTGATACCCATATTAGTTAAGCTAGTACTGGGGGTTAGCGTTGACGAACTGGGCATCAGTGTCATCAACATTCGCAGCACAGGCTTCAAGAACGTTGCGGTTCTTTTCAATAATCTCCGCATTAAGAAACGATGCGCCATCATCACTGATTTGGATCAGGCCTTTTTTGACATCACCAAGCACGCAACTGACACTGAAGCTTTGGCTAAGATAAAGGCCAAAGCCGCTGGGTCCCAGAAAGCCGGTTTAGAACGGCAGGCCGATCTGACCAAGTTCACTGCAGAAAATCCATGGCTTGAAACCTTCTGCGCCAAACACACCTTTGAGGTAGACTTTGCCGCAGCTGGCAACTATGAAGCCATTGTCCAAACCATTCCCAAAGTTTATAAAGACGAGGTAACCAGAGATAAGGCTAAGCAGGAACTTCAATCCGGAGTCCTATGGCAAATGGGCAGTCGTACGCTGACCATGGCCAAGCAAGAGGGCAAGGGGTGGTTCGCCCTCTTGCTTGCAGAGTACCTTACTCCCCAAGCCCAGATCCCAGTCTACATCATGCAGGCCATTCATTTCGCATATGGCACATTTCCTCCCCACCTTCTTGCCAGAATTCTCCAACATCGTGCCGAATACCGATATGGTTCCGATGTGTTGAATTCGCCAGCAAAGCAAGAATTTCTTCTGGAAGTTGATCGTTTTGTGCAAGGGGATATTGGCTTCGCTGAACTCAAGAGAGTAATCGGGCTCATGCTACCGGGAGACTCCATTGATGCATTCATAGCAGGGATGCAATGATGTTCGTCTTCGACCCAAGAGACCTCAACCCTGAGCAGATCGCAGCAGTGATCGAGCCATCAAGCATTTTTCTGATTGCTTGCCCTGGCAGCGGTAAAACCCGTACTCTGACCTACAAAATTGTCTACGAACTCTCTCGTCGCACTGACAAGCGAATTGTTGTAGCTATTACCTACACTCACCGCGCCGCAGATGAGATTCAAGAGCGCATTGAAGATCTAGGAGTTGACACTTCGGGTCTATGGATTGGTACCATCCATGCGTTCTGTCTAGAGTGGATACTGAAGCCATACGGAATATATTCTCCTGAACTTGCTTACGGTTACCGCGTGATCGACCCGCATGATCGTGGACTTCTACTAGAGAAGCTATGCGCTCCGTATAAAGGTATCACTCATTGGGATTGCGATTACTACATTACCGAGACGGGATACCAGCTTGGCTGTGTAGATGTCAGAAAACATCAGATTATTCATGAAGTTTTGAAGGCGTACTTCGTCGAGCTTTCAGCAAACCGGCAGATCGACTTTGAGCTTATCCTTTGGCATGCCTACAGCTTGATGCGGGACAGGCCCCATATCGCAGTGCTGCTCTCGCGCGTATTCTCCCACATTCTTGTGGATGAGTATCAGGACACCAAACAGATCCAGTACACCATTGTGACGTCCATACTTCGCGCAGGCTGTGGACAAACTAAAATACTCATCGTTGGCGATCCGAATCAAGCTATCTACGGCTCACTGGGAGGTTACGCTATGCCGGTGGCAGAATTCCGTACCCGTGCCGGAATCTCGATTAAGGAGTTTGCTCTCAGCCTAAACTACCGCTCTAGTGAGCGAATAATCAGCTACTTTTCGAACTACAGTGTGCATGCAACAAAAATCAGCGGCGCTGGTAAAGACGCCAAGTTCCCCAGCAGGGTGACCTACAATCAAAACGTAACACGCAGCGAGGTGCATGATGAGATTGTAAGGTTGATTCAGACGAGTCTCGCCAACGGCCACTCCCCTGAAAACATCTGCGTTCTCGCTCCGCAGTGGGTTTTGCTTGCCTCCACGACTCGAAAACTAGTGGCGTTGTTGCCTGACCAGCAATTTGATGGCCCAGGTCTCGTCCCTTTCAGTAACAACTTTGATAATTTCTGGTTCAAGGTCTCAAAGGTTTTACTAACGGACTCCTCCCCCGCACTGCTCGTCAGGCGAATGCGTTGGGCAAAGGACGTGATAAAAGACCTCGAAAATTTCGGCGTTGACATCAAAACACTGACTCCGCGCACCTTGTTACGGGAGAGTAACGCACTTACAGTCGATGAAACAGACGGGCTCCGCTATCTAGACCAGGCCTTCAACGATCTTCTCAAGAGGCTTAATATATCTCAGGAAATTCATCCTTCACTCTTGGCCCATAGAGAGGCATTTTTCAGCAGCTCGGCAGCGAGAATAGGACGGCTGCAGAAGGAAGGGGCTACGTATATCAATCAAGTGTCATTCTTCAAAAAAGTTTTTCGCGAGCGAACCGGCATCACTGTCTCCACTATTCATGGTGTCAAGGGGGCCGAGTTCGACGTCGTCATCGCTTTTGGATTACTGGAAGGCATGGTACCGCACTTTAATGAAGCTGTTGGACATGTCGCCGCAAGCAAGCTCCTCTATGTATTGAGTTCCCGTGCCCGTAAACATCTTCACTTGATCTCGGAATCAGGACGGCAGAGAGGAAAATATGGTTTATATACCTCGACCGAGTTACTTGCGGCTTGTCACTTCAGTTATGATCCGAACTAAATATTTTAGTCGGATTGGCCACTGAGACAGTCGGATGTATCACTTCCAGGGGCATGCTTAGCTCAATGAGCTCACCCGGAAGAAAGAAGTTACCAGCAGAAATATGCGACATTATGATTAAAAGGCGCAGGGCTAATTCTTAATGCCAAATTTGAACGTTGTTACAGAAGGCCAATACCAGCATACAGCAGAAATACTGTTGCATGCGTCAGGATTAAGCGGCTTGTCGCCAAAGCCAGCTAGCGACATTGATTAAACAGCGTGATATTTGCAACGTCCGCTCCTGGCAGATAGCGGACCGCTTGAAGAGCCGTGTGGTCTTCTAAGAGCGAGGAGCGGACTAAGCCTTTTAGAGTGTAATTTTCTAAGAAATATAGCATTATCAGATTAGCAAAAGGCATTAGATGATTTTATATTCATATCATTAGCCGCAAGTTAGGTATGGACCGATGAAAGATGATTACAGAAATCAGTCGGATCATTTTACAGTACTTTAAGAGTGTGGATTGCTATGAGTAAAACCTACCAAGAAATTATTACAGAACTGATTGATCGTATTTATCAAAAGAAGAATACATCAGAAACTACTAAGATCATATTGAAAGCACACTTTACTCAGACATCTTCTCGCCGAAATTTGACCTTAGATACGCTGGGTAAACTACCTGAACTCAAGAAAGAGGTCACGAGAGAAAGAGCACGTCAGATCATATCAAAATTCGTAAATCAAGATTTTCCGTCAGAACTAAGTCGGCTCAACCGAGGCTTGGTAGCAGGTGATACGATTACCCTAGCAGCGAAAACTGACCTTATTCAATTGAAGGAATTGATTGAAATATTAATCGAAAAAATAACGATTACTAAAAAACCAGTATTTTCAAATAAAGTCCAAAGCACTCTTATTAAAGCAGGTGTAATTGATAGTAACATTTATCTGCCTATAGTTACTCAATTAGCAAAATCATTCGGAATAAATGCGCGCTTCAAATTCCATGAATATAATGGACATCAAATCATACTGGAAGAAAATCATAATCCCAAATCCATTACTAGCGATTTAATCACGTATGCCGGAAAGATATCAACGTATTTTGGTGGTTTATTTTCAATAGAAAAACTTGCTGTTTGTTCATGGGAGTCAGAACCTCCTGGTTTTGTTAGGGAAATTTCTGATGAAATTAGGGTGCAATATATATCTGACTTAATTTCAACTGAAGAAGATTTTTTATCTATTTCTAATGGACGTTTTTATGCTTTCACGTCTCGTGACGAAAGAGTTAGTCGAATTCTCAAACCAATTTTCATTCATTATAAAAACCCACTAAAAGTTGAAAGAGTTATATCTGCTTTAAAAAGGGCCCTTACACACAACTTCCGTCGTAGTGCAGATGCCCGTCAACCACCCTGCCTAGAGCTTCTAGAAAGCGCCGATGGTGCACTGGACGATTATTGTTTGAAAACTGGATTACTACAAGTGTCAACACCCGGTTATAGAACACCTGGAGAAAGCCTTTATTCAGAACTCCAATTGGGAGAAGTCAGTGATACTATCCATTATCAAGTTATTGCCTTAAATGCTATAAAATCAAATGGCGGCCCCTTAGACTCAATGAGCATTGGGAGGGAATTAAAAGGAAAAATCCCGCAAGCTTTCAAATCATTGATTTTTAGTTATCCAACCTTGTATTACAAAGAAGGTGGTGGGAGACGAAATGATTACTACAAACCACTTGATGATGTATATATTCTAACCAAGCAAATGGCTCGGCCTATCGATACTAGAATGGAAAGAATAGATAGTATAAAAAGAAAAATAACAGACATCATAAGCGAATTGGATTCACTAGATGTGCTGGGAACCGTTTTAAGAAAGACTCGTGCAGAACAAGCATTACTTCGAGAATACCTGCTACTTCAACAATCGCTGTTATATAGCAATGAAAATAATGTAGGGATCTGTGAGATTTGCGGAAATTCATGGCCGCATGCTATTCTCATTGCTGCGCATGTGAAACCTAGATCTAAATGCACACATGAAGAGCGAGCAGATTTCGATAACATAGCAATGTTGCAATGTGCAATATGTGATTCACTTTTCGAAAATGGTTTTATTGCCATCCGTTCAGATGGAAAAATTGCAATTAGCCGAGATAAAAAAATGACTACACACCTTGCAAAAATGTATTCTACAATCGAAAGAAGAACCATTCCTTACGTCAACGGAAACACAAATCGTATTAAATATATACACTACCATTGGGTGAATATATTCAAAGGCGAAAGTTGTTTATTTGATATTAAATCTTAGAGCTGTGTCCAGATATAAGTAAGGGCTGGGGTTCTAAACCCTTTATAGTATTGAGGGATTATTGAGAAACATTAATAAACGTAATAGCAATGCTCTTTTGATGCAATTTGACCGTCCGCTTCTGGTACAAAGCGGACATTTCAACAATAGTCCGCCACCTACCCCTCCATATCAAACCCAGCCTTTTGAAAATCCCGATACACCTCTGGATTCCTAAACGCCGGGAACTTCGCTTTTTGGGCTGCCAGTTTCACCGCCTCGCAATACTCTTTGTTGCCATTACTGGTTGATACCTTCAACGCCCTACCATCCTGCGCAAATTCCATATGCAGCCGGCATTTTTTGCCCTTCCAACGTTCTGGCTCAGCAAGATTTGCGTTTATCGCAGCCCTGATCCCCCGCGCCTGTGCCCCCCATTCATCCTGATCCTCCCAGCGGCCAGAACTGCAACTCCCTATTGCCGAGGTTTTGTGGCATCCCGAAGGCTGTAACGGCGTGCAACCCGCTATCAGGCTGACCACAACTGCAAGCATGAACATCTTCCCTGGCATTTCGCGTGCTCCTGTTAAAATTATTGGCGCATTATTTCCGGCATGGCGGATTATCAGGCTACGGCAGCCAACTTTACCTTGTCCGGAAACAAAAAAAGAGCCCGCAAATCAGCGAACTCCTTTCCCAAAACCCCGTTAATCCAGAAGACTACAACTCCCCAAACCCCAGCACCCCATCCCTCGCCGCCAGGCTTTCATAAACAGTTTCCACCGCCTCTTTCACCTTCGGCGTCATCGGATAATAAAACCCCACAATATCCGGCTGGATGCCAAGGAAAACCACCTCCCCCACATCCCCCTTCAGCTGATCCACCAGATAATTAAGCGGCATATTGTGCGTCGTCATCATAAACATCTCGGCGATGTCGTCGGGGTCAATGCGGCGGATCTCGCCCGGGTTTAACCCCATATCCGTCGCATCGACAATCAGCAGGCGCGCCGGGCGCAGCTCGCGGATCGCGACTACGTCGTTTTCCGGGGCGCTGCCGCCGTCGAATACCACCCAGTCGCCGCGCGGTGTCTCGCGGCACATCTCGGCCAGCAGCGGACCGGCACCGTCGTCGCCCATCATGCTGTTGCCGACGCAGAGTAAAACATCAGTCACGTTGCCTCCGAACCATCAGATAGATGGCGTTTTCCTGGTGAATGGCGTGGAGCATGCCGAGCATCACCCGGCTCCACGCCTGCTGCTGCGCCGTCTGCCGCGCTATTGCGGCATCAAAGGCGCTGGCCAGCATCACAATATGATTCGCGTCGATCACAATCTCCCCGTAGCGCGGCACGCCCTCCATTTTGCGCCGCGCCTCGCTCCCCGTTTCCAGGGTGGCGATCCACGCCAGGTACGCCTCCCACGGACAGGTCAGCGCCGCCTCCAGGCAGTCGATGACCCCCAGATGGTGGCCGATGGCCAGCCCGTAGTAGATCACCTGCTGGGCGTCATCGGGGGTGTTGTCATTTTCGTCAATGAACTTGCGGCTGAGCTGGCTGAAGACCACGGTTTCGCTCATCAGACGCGCTCCTGCCCGACCACCTCGATGAGGTTGCCGACAATCTCGTTCAGGCGCGGGTCGTTCTCCCGGGCCAGCCAGTCCACCACGCTTTTATCCCCTTCCAGCAGATGGCGCATAAAGTCGTCGGCGATCTGGCGGCCATAGCGGTAGCCCGCCAGGCGGCGCGCGGCGCGGTCGATGCGGACCCGCAGGGGCTGAACCATCTCCGGGTGCAGCAGTTCCGCGGGCTGGTTGTCCTGTGCTCCCGGTTCGCGGGCGTGGATCTTCTGCTCCAGCAGCCCCAGGGCCATGGCAAAGCCGTACAGGGTGGCGGCAGGCGACGGCGGGCAGCCGGGGATGTAAACATCCACCGGGACGATTTTGTCGGTGCCGCCCCAGACGCAGTAGAGGTCGTGGAAGATGCCGCCGGAGTTACCACAGGCCCCGTAGGAGATGCAGATTTTTGGATCCGGGGCCGATTCCCACGCGCGCAGCGCCGGGGAGCGCATCGCGCGGGTGACTGCGCCGGTAAACAGCAGAATGTCGGCGTGGCGCGGAGATGGCACCACCTTGATGCCGAAGCGCTCGGTGTCGAAAATCGGCGACAGGGTGGCGAAGATCTCAATCTCGCAGCCGTTGCAGCCGCCGCAGTCCACGCGGTAGACGTAGGCCGAGCGCTTGATTTTTTTCAGCAGCGAGGCCTTCATGCTGGCGATGGACTCATCCACCGTCACCGGCACTGGGATCCCCTGTTCGTTACGTGGCCCTAACAGTTCGCTCATCGTGTCGCTTCCTTCATCTCGCGGGTCAGATGGATTTTGTCCGAGGGGGTCAGCCCCTGCAGGCGCTTGCAGTCCGGGCAGGTCTCAAAACTCTCCCGGTGACGTTCCGCACGTTTGTCGCCGTTGTGGCGCAGCAGTTCGATGACGTAGTCGATCTCTTTTTGCACCGCGTACGGGCGCTCGCACACCCGGCAGTGGCAGATGTCGAAGCGCGACTGCTGGAGAAAATCGGCCTTGCTCCACACCGCCAGCTCGTACTCCTGGGAGAGTTTGATGGCGGTGGTCGGGCAGACCTCTTCGCAGCGTCCGCAGAAGATGCAGCGCCCCAGGTTGAACTGCCAGAACAGCTCGCCGTTTTTTAAATCGGTCTCCACCGTCAGGGCATTGGACGGGCAGGCGTTCACGCACGCCGCGCAGCCGATACACTGCTTAGGGTCGTGCTCCGGCTTGCCGCGCATATTTTTGTCGACCGCAATCGGCTGGAGGGGATAGGACTCCGTCACCGTGCCGGTTTTGATGACTTTTTTGATAAAGGTAAACATGGGTGCTCCGGGTTATTTCAGCGGCGAGTTCTTGCGTTCAATGCTGTAGCGTTCCAGCTCTTTGTACGGCACCACCTTGCTCTTCTTCTTGCGCACGTCCACCACCGTCATGCGGTCGGTGCAGGAGTAGCAAGGATCGAGGCTGCCGATAATCAGCGGCGCGTCGGAGACGGTGTTGCCGCGCAGCATGTAGCGCAGGGTCGGCCAGTTGGCGTAGGTGGCCGCCCGGCAGCGCCAGCGCCACAGCTTCTGGTTGTCGCCGGTCATGCTCCAGTGGATATCATCCCCGCGCGGCGCTTCGCTGAAGCCCAGCGCAAAGCGGTTCGGGATATAGGTAAAGCCTTCCACCATCAGCTCGCCGCCCGGCAGGTTGTCGAGGCCGAAGTCGATCATGTTCAGGGCGGTGTAGACCTCGTTGATGCGCACTTTCAGGCGGGAAATCACGTCGCAGCCCTGCTCGGTGTGGACCTCCATCGGCAGCAGACCGTAGCCGACAAACGGGTGATCGGCGCGGGTGTCGCGGGCGTGGCCGCTGGCGCGCACCATCGGGCCGACGTTGCTGAAGTCGCGGGCGATCTGCGGGTCGAGGCGGCCCACGCCAACGGTGCGCTGGTCGATGTTTGGCGTACTCAGCAGGATATCCACCAGATCCTGCACCTCGCGGCGCATCTGCTGGGCCAGCAGGCGGGTGGCGATCATGTCCTCTTTCAGCAGGTCGCGACGGATGCCGCCGATCAGGTTCAGGCCGTAGGTTTTACGCGCCCCGGTGAGGATCTCCGCCATCTTCATGGAGGTCTCACGCACGCGGAAGAACTGCATAAAGCCGGAGTCGAAGCCGACAAAGTGGCAGGCCAGGCCGAGGTTCAGCAGGTGCGAGTGCAGGCGTTCCACCTCCAGCAGGATGGCGCGGATCATCTGGGCGCGTTCCGGCACCACGATCCCCATCGCGTTCTCCACCGAGGTGGTGTAGGCCGTGCTGTGGGCAAAGCCGCAGATGCCGCAGACGCGATCCGACAGGAAGGTGACTTCGTTGTAGCCCATGCGGGTTTCGGCCAGCTTCTCCATCCCGCGATGGACGTAGAACAGGCGGTAGTCGGCGTCGATGATGTTCTCGCCGTCGACGAACAGGCGGAAGTGGCCCGGCTCATCGGAGGTGACGTGCAGCGGGCCAATCGGCACCACGTTGTTCTTCTTGTCGCCGAGTTCGTTGATGAACTCGTAGGTCTCTTTGTCGGTGGTCGGAGCCGGGCGCTGACGGTAGTCCATGCTGTCTTTACGCAGCGGATAGAGTTCGTCCGGCCAGTCATCCGGCAGCACCAGACGGCGCTCGTCCGGCAGGCCCACCGGCACCAGGCCGTACATGTCGCGCACTTCGCGCTCGCCCCACACCGCCGCGGGCACGCGCGGGGTGACGGACGGGAACTCCGGCTTGTCGGCGTCCACTTCCACGCGCACGGTGAGCCAGCAGCGGGTGCCCTGCTCCATCGACAGCACGTAGTAGACGGCGTAGCTGCCGCAGAGCTGGCGTTCGTCGTTGCCAAACAGCACCGACAGCCAGCCGCCCTGTTTGTAGTACAGGAACTCGACCACTTCCGGCAGGTAGTTAATTTTCACCGTCACGGTGATTTGATCTTGGGTCTGCCAGGCTTCATCCAGCACCACGCCCGGAAAGGCCTGATGCAGTGCGGCGAGATAGTGTTGACCAACTTTTTCTTCAGACATGGTTATTCTCTACAGTCACGCCGCCAGCAAGGAGACGAAAGCTAAAAATGCCAGACCGAAACCGGTCCAGGTAATGCGTGAGGTGGCGTTAAAGCGCAGGCGCGCCATGCTGTTCTCAAACAGGGCGATGACCAGCACGCCCACGACCAGCTTCACCACGGCAATGACGATCGCCAGCAGCAGGCCGCCTGTGGAGAACTGCGTCATCTGTCCCCAGGGGATAAACACCCCGACGAACATCTGCAGCACCACCAGCTGTTTCAGGCTGATGCCCCACTTAAGCAGCGCAAAGCCCGCGCCGCTGTATTCCGACAGCGGGCCTTCCTGCAGCTCCTGCTCGGCTTCGGCGAGGTCAAACGGCAGCTTGCCCATCTCAATAAAGGTGGCGAAGGCGCAGGCGCACAGCGCCAGTAGCAGCGTCACGGAGTGCGCCACCGGCCAGTGGTAGATGGTCGCGGTCACGGCGCTGATGTGGGTATTGCCCGCCACCTGGGCGGCGACCCACAGACCCAGCAGCAGGATCGGCTCCACCAGCACGCCGAGCATCGCTTCACGGCTCGCGCCAATCCCGGTGAACGGGCTACCGGTATCGAGCCCGGCAATGGCGAAGAAGAAGCGGGCGATAGCGAAGAGGTAGATCAGGGTGATCAGATCCCCCAGCGCAGGCATCGGTGAAGCGATAGTGATCACCGGCAGCGCGGTGGCAATGGCAAACATTACCGCCACCATCACAAACGGCATCAGGCGGAAGACCCAGCCGGAGGCCGCCGGGGCCACGCTCTGGCGGCCCAGGAGTTTAATCAGATCCCGGTACTCCTGGAAGATATCCGGCCCGCGACGGGTATGCAGGCGGGCACGCGCCACGCGGGTAATGCCCGCCAGCAGCGGCGCAACGGCAAACAGCACCAGCGCCTGAATCAAAGCAAAGATGAGGTTCATGCTCAGGCTCCTCGGGAGATAACGACAACCACCAGCACCGCCAGCTCAATCAGGGCGATACGGTGGAACAACACGGCGGTACCGTCGCACTGCCAGCCGGGGATCAGGCGCACCGGGTTAAGCCACTTGCGCAGCTTCAGCACCGGGGCAAAGGACTCTTTCACCGGCATCGCAAAGCCGTGAGCGGTGATGACCATCGCGGCTTCGTGATCGTACCCGCAGACCCAGGCAAAGCCGCGGGAGCGGTTCGCCAGACGGTCGCCTTTGAACAGCACCATCACGATAAACGGCAGCAGCAGACCGGCGAGCAGCAGCAGGGTCATCATCGGCTGCGAGACGGTGGACATCTCACCGCCGCTGACCGGGAACAGGCCACTGATCATCGGCAGGAACCACGGGGCCGCCACGCCGCCCGCCACGCAGAGCAGCGCCGCCAGCACGGTGCTGAAGGTCATCATCCCCGGCGCGCAGCGGGCGTTTTCGGCTTCGACAGTGCGCGGAGCACCGAGGAAGGTGACGCCATAGACTTTCGCCATACACATCACCGCCAGCGCGCCGGTGATTGCCAGGCCGGTCGCCAGCAGTGGCCCCAGCAGACGGGCAACAAAGGCGTCGTGAGTGCCGAGGTTAAAGAAGGACTGATAGATCACCCACTCGCCGGCAAAGCCGTTCAGCGGCGGCAGGGCCGCCATCGCCATCAATCCCACCAGCATGGCCAGCGAGATGAGCGGCATTTTTTTGCCGATGCCGCCGAGCTTCTCGATGTCGCGATGGCCGGTGCGATACCACACCGCGCCCGCGCCGAGAAACAGCGTGGTTTTAAACAGCCCGTGGCTGACCAGGTGGTAGAGTCCGCCGGTAAAGCCGAGCGCAATCAGCAGGTTGCTGTGCAGCGCAATACCGGTGACGCCCGCCCCGAGGCCGAGCAGGATAATGCCGATGTTTTCCAGGGTGTGGTACGCCAGCAGGCGCTGGATGTTGTGCTCCATCAGGGCGTACAGCCCGCCGATAAAGGCGGTGAGCATCCCCATCACCAGCAGCAGCACCCCGAGCCACAGCGGCGGTAAGGCTCCACTGAGGGAAACGGTGAGCATGCCGTAGAGACCGACCTTCATCACTACCGTGGAGAACAGAGCGGCCGCCGGGGCGCTGGCGTTAGCATGGGCCTGCGGAGCCCAGCCGTGCAGCGGGATCACCCCGGCCAGCAGGCCAAAGCCCGCCAGCCCTGGCAGCCAGATGCTGGCCCCCGGTGCCTGGGCGGTAGCCAGGGCACTCATCGCCCCGAAGTTCAGGGTGCCGTAGTAGATCCACGCCTGCCAGCAGGCGATGGCCAGCAGGATCGTCCCCAGACGACCCAGCACAAACCACAGCTTGCCGGACTGGGCGCAGCCGGTGAGAAACGCGGCGCAGAGGGCCATCACCTCGGCCATCACCACCAGCCAGCCGAAGTTATCGACCATGATGGCGGCCACGGCGGCAGCCATCAGCAGGTTGGTCAGCAGGCCGTGGCTTCTGGCCTGCGGGGGGCGGATCCAGGCGACGGTATACAGGCTGATAAGAAACGCCGGCAGGCCGATGGCGATAAGCCATACCGCGCGGATGCCGGTCATCTGCATGCCGATGTGAAGCCAGGTCATCTCTGCGTGCTGAGGTTGCGAAGAGAGCAGCGCGATCGCCCCTGCCCCCACTGCCATGGCGCTGGCAATCGCCCCGCCGATCCCGGCGATGGCACCGCTGAGCGGCCGGTGGGCGCAACACACCCACGCCAGCACCGCGCTGATGACATACCACGCCAGCGCCTGGTTAATTAACGATAAGGCGTTCATCAAAGCTCTCCTTGTTGCGACTGGAACAGCGACAGATCGCCCAGATCCGTATGCAGGGTGAGTTCGCGCTTGTTCCGGCTGGCGCGTGCGATGTCCGCGTTATTAATCAGACGCAGGGATTTGGTCGGACAGGTGCGGACGCACGCCGGGCCGTCCGGGTCGAAGTAGCAGAGATCGCACTTCACCGCGATGGCACGCATGCCGGGCACCCAGTCGAGGAACGGGCTGACGCGGGCGGGAGCCGGCGGAGCCATCGGCGCCTTGCTGGTATTACAGTTGGCAGGAATGGCCCGCGGGCGGCTGCCGGCAAATTCAACGGCGCCAAACGGGCAGGCAATACCGCACAGCTTGCAGCTGACGCACAGGCTTTCATTGAGCTGGATGGCACCGTCAATGCGGGTGATGGCATTGACCGGGCACACCTGGGCGCAGGGAGCATCTTCGCAGTGATGGCACAGCTGCGGCGCAGAGTCGGTGTTGTTGCGCATCACTTTCAGTCGCGGCTGGCTTTGCAGGCCATGCTGGCGATGGTTTTCTGAGCAGGCTGCCTCACAGGTATGGCACCCGATACAGAGCGTGGGATCGGCAATTACAAAACGATTCACCTGGTTTCCTCTGGTGATAGTCATTTTTGACGAAAAATGGCGGAAGTGTCATTTTCGACACCTGACGACATCGAATTCAGGCGGCAGCGTGGTGCCGGGCGAGCGTCGCCAGAGTCAGCGATTCGCCGCGTTCGGTGGCCTCAAACAGCGCGTTATACACCCCGTTGATTTTCCCGAGAAAATGGTTGAACACTGCCTCGCGCTGGTCGATATGGACGCTGCCGTCCAGCATCCCGTCGTCGCCCAGACGGGCGCGACCAATCAGCACGCTCTGTTCTTCGTCACGCGCTTCGATGGTGTAATTGAAGATATGCCCGTTGAACGCCTGCTCAGGCGTCACGCGGATCAGGAAGTGGTCGAACAGCCAGAAACCGAGCCCGGTGTCATTATTGCAGCCCACACTCAGGTGCAGACTGGCTTTAGAGAGGGTGATGGCCTGAACCAGTGAATTACCGTAGTGGTTCCAGTGGGCGCGGAGCACGCGCTGTTGTCCGGCAATGAAATTGGCTTTTTCGCTCAATTCGTTAAGTGTCATGGTGATGTACCTGATGCGTCATATGTAAAGAGTTGGCTTCACTAAGCACATTTCATGCCATTTTTTAACGTATTGATTTTATATGTTTTTATTTTTTAAAGCCTGCCCGATCACAAAAAATGACATGTCATTTCGTCATCTTTGTCAGGCTTGAGTCTTCCCCTGCACTTTCTCCTCACTAAAAGCTGGCATCAATATTGCTTTAACCCACAAGACTTCACCGGGAATAGCACAATGCACGAAATCACCCTCTGCCAGCAGGCGCTGGAATTGATCGAACAACAGGCCCATCAGCATCACGCGAAGCGGGTGACGGATGTCTGGCTGCGCGTCGGCGCCTTTTCCTGCGTGGAAAGCAGCGCGCTGGAATTTTGCTTTGAGCTGGTGTGCCGCGGCACCCTGGCCGAAGGCTGCGGGCTGCATCTCGAAGAGCAGCAGGCGGAATGCTGGTGTCAGGACTGCCAGGCGTATGTCCAGCTGCTTACCCACCGCGTGCGTCGCTGCCCCGAATGTGGCGGCGCGAGTCTGAATATCGTCGCTGACGACGGACTGCACATCACGCGTCTGGAAATTGAACAGGAGTAAATCATGTGTACCACCTGCGGTTGCGCCCAAGGCAACCTCTATATAGAAGGCGACGAGCGGAATGCCCATTCCGCTTTTCGCAGCGCCCCTTTCTCTCCGGCCCCGCGCCAGACGTTTCGCGTCACGCGGGTTAACGGCGAGGATTTTGCGCCCTCAGAACAACAGCCGGGCCAGCTTGATTACGGCCAGGGCGCCGCAGGCACCCACGCGCCAGGCCTGAGCCAGCGCAAAATGGTCGAGATTGAGATCGACGTGCTGAGCAAAAATAATCAGTTGGCTAAGCTGAACCGCCAGCGGTTCAGCGCCCGACACCAGCTGGCGCTGAACCTTGTCTCCAGCCCCGGCTCCGGTAAAACCACCCTGCTCACCGAGACCTTAAAACGCTTACAGCAGCGCGTCTCCTGCGCGGTGATCGAAGGCGATCAGCAGACCGTGAATGACGCCGAGCGGATCCGCGCCACCGGCACACCGGCGATCCAGGTCAATACCGGCAAAGGCTGCCACCTCGACGCGCAGATGATTCATGACGCGATGCAGCGCCTGCCGCTGGACGAGGGCGGGATTATGTTTATCGAGAACGTCGGCAACCTGGTCTGCCCGGCCAGCTTCGATCTCGGGGAGCGTCACAAAGTGGCGGTGCTCTCCGTGACCGAGGGCGAGGACAAGCCGCTGAAATACCCCCATATGTTCGCTGCCGCCTCCATCATGCTGCTCAACAAGGTCGATCTGCTGCCGTACCTCAGCTTTGACGTGGAGAAATGCCTCGTCGCCGCCCGGGAAGTGAACCCGGATATCGCGATCCTGCTGGTCTCCGCCACGCGCGGTGACGGGATGGACGCCTGGCTTGACTGGCTGGAGGCGCAGCGATGTGCATAGGCGTTCCCGGTAAAATCAGCGCCATCGTCGACGGTATGCAGGCCAAAGTAGAGGTCTGTGGCGTGCTGCGCGATGTGGATCTGACTCTGGTCGGCGCTCACGACGACAACGGCACCAGCCGTCTCGGCCAGTGGGTGTTAGTCCACGTCGGCTTCGCCATGAGCGTGATTAATGAAGAGGAGGCGCTGGACACCCTTGCCGCGCTGCAGAATATGTTTGACGTTGAGCCGGACGTCGGCCCGCTGCTGTTTGGCGAGGAGTCCCGCTGATGCGCTTTGTAGATGAGTACCGCGACCCGCAAAAGGTGATGGCCCTGATTGAAACGCTCAACGACCGCGCCAAAGCCCTGCCCTGTACGCCCCAGCGCCCGCTGCGGATTATGGAGGTGTGCGGCGGCCACACCCACGCCATCTTTAAGTTCGGCCTCGATCAGCTTCTGCCGGAGAATATCGAGTTTATTCACGGCCCCGGCTGCCCGGTGTGCGTCCTGCCGATGGGGCGGATCGACACCTGCATTGAGATCGCCAGCCACCCGGAGGTGATCTTCTGTACCTTCGGGGATGCGATGCGGGTGCCGGGTAAAAACGGCTCCCTGCTGGACGCCCGGATGCGCGGCGCGGATGTGCGGATTATCTACTCCCCCGCCGACGCGCTGAAGCTGGCCCAGCAGAACCCGGATCGTAAAGTGGTCTTCTTCGGCCTCGGGTTCGAAACCACCATGCCCGCCACCGCCCTGACCCTGCGCCAGGCGAAGGCGGCTAACGTGCAGAACTTCTTCTTTTTCTGCCAGCACATCACCCTGATCCCGGTGCTGAAAAGCCTGCTGGAGCAGCCGGAAAACGGCATCGACGCCTTTCTGGCCCCGGGGCACGTCAGCATGGTGATTGGCACCCATGCCTACGATTTTATTGCCGATGAATATCAGCGCCCGCTGGCGGTGGCCGGTTTTGAGCCGGTCGACCTGCTGCAGGGGGTGTTGATGCTGGTGGAGCAGAAAATCGCCGGTGTCAGTCAGGTGGAAAACCAGTATCGCCGCATCGTGCCGGAAGAGGGTAACCCGCTGGCGCAGGCGGTGATGGACAAGGTGTTTACCATCGAAGGCGAAAGCGAATGGCGCGGCCTGGGGGTCATCGACCACTCCGGCGTGCACCTCACCGGGGCTTATCGCCAGTTTGACGCCGAGCGCCACTTCAGCACCCGGGCGCAAGACATCTGCGACGATCCCGAGGCACGCTGCGGGGCGGTTCTGACCGGGCGCTGCAAACCGGCCCAGTGTCCGCTGTTTGGTAACAAATGCACGCCGCAAAGCGCCTTTGGCGCGCTGATGGTGTCATCGGAAGGGGCGTGTAGCGCCTGGTATCAGTACCGTTCTCAGGAGTGTGAAAGTTGAAACAGATAACCCTCGCCCACGGGAGCGGCGGCCAGGCCATGCAGCAGCTGATCGGCGAGCTCTTTATGCGCGCCTTCGCCAACCCGCTGCTGAACGAGCAGGAAGATCAGGCCCGTATTCCCCTGCATGAACTCACCGCCCAGGGCGACAGGCTTGCCTTCTCCACCGACAGCTACGTGATTGACCCGCTGTTCTTCCCCGGAGGCGATATCGGCAAGCTGGCGATCTGCGGCACGGCTAACGACGTGGCGGTCAGCGGGGCGATCCCGCGCTGGCTCTCCTGCGGCTTTATCCTCGAAGAAGGGCTGGAGATGGCGACGCTGGAACGCATCGTGACCAGCATGGCCGCAACGGCCGCGGCGGCGGGGATCACCATCGTCACCGGCGACACCAAGGTGGTCCCGCGCGGCGCGGCGGATAAGGTGTTTATTAACACCGCCGGTATCGGTTCGATTCCCGAGGGGGTAAACTGGGGCATGCGCCAGATTGCGGTCGGCGATGTGCTGCTGGTGAGCGGTACGCTGGGCGATCACGGCGCGACCATCCTGAACCTGCGTGAAGGTTTAGGCCTGGATGGCGATCTGCAGAGCGACTGCGCCGTCCTGACCCCCCTGATTCAGGCGCTGCGGGCGGAGCCGGGCATCAAAGCCCTGCGCGATGCCACCCGCGGCGGCGTGAATGCCGTCGCCCATGAGTTTGCCGCCAGCAGCGGCTGTGGGATTGAACTGCAGGAGGGCGCCCTGCCCGTGAAGCCCGCCGTGCGCGGCGCGTGCGAGCTGCTGGGGCTGGATCCGCTCAACTTTGCCAACGAGGGCAAGCTGGCTATCGTCGTTAGCCGCCATGAAGCGGAGCGCGTGCTAGGCTTACTTCGCCAGCATCCTCTGGGCCAGGATGCCGCCATCATCGGTGAAGTGGTCGAACGCAAAGGTGTCCGGCTTACCGGACTGTACGGCGTGAAGCGCACCCTGAACCTGCCGCATGCCGAACCGCTGCCGCGTATTTGCTGACAGCAGACTCTCATTTTCTGGATATAACGCATGTCGTATACACCCACGAACGATCCCATCGATCAAGGACTGTTCGATATTACCCGTACCCTGCTGCAACAGCCCGATCTCTGCGCACTGGCGCGGTCGTTGACCTGGCACGCCCGGCAGATGAACCTGGCGGATCGCGCCAATATTCTGCTCTGGCAGTCAGAGCAGCGTCGCGTGTATCTGTACGGCACCGACGAGCAGGATCGGGATATCCGCTGTGAAGATGAGCCGCTGCTGGCGAACGGGCCTTTCCGCCGCATGCTGTCGCGCCCGGACGTATTGCACTGTCAGGCGGACACCTTTAAAGAGACCTGGCCGGCGCTGGCCGGGCTGGATCTCTACCCGCCTTTTGCCCACTACTGCCTGACACCGCTGGCGGCCGACGGCCGGATCTTCGGTGGCTGCGAGTTCCTGCGCGACACCGATCGCCCCTGGCGCGACAGCGATCTCTCCCGGCTGCAAACCCTGACCCAGGCGGCCGGTCTGGCGGTGGAGCAGATCCTCGCCCGGCAGAACAACAGCGACAGCTATGAGGTGCTGTGCCGGGAACGTAACGACTTTCGCCTGCTGGTCGCCATCACCAACGCGGTGCTGTCTAAGCTCGACCTTGATGAACTGGTGACGGAGGTCTCCCGGGAGATCCAGCGCAACTTCGGCATTGATTCCATCAGCATGGTGTTGCGCAGCGAGCGCAAGGGCAAGCTCCTCGTCTACTCCACCCATTACCTGAATAAAGATGCCCCGCTGTACGATCAGAGCGAGGTGGACGAGAAAGGCACGCTGTCTGAAAAAGTCATGCTTAGCAAAAAGATGCTGATGCTTAACCTGCACAGTCGCGATCGGCATGCCCCTTACGAACGCATGCTGTTTGATATGTGGGGCGAACAGGATCAGACCCTGTGCCTGTTCCCGCTGATTTTCCGCGAGCGGATCCTCGGCACCCTGAAGCTGGCCCAGTGTAAGGCCCAGGTCTTCACCGCCTCGAACCTGGAGCTGCTGAACCAGATCGCCGAACGCATCGCCATTGCCGTAGATAACGCCCTCTCCTACCGCGAGATCAGCCACCTCAAGGAGCGGCTGATCGACGAGAACCTCGCCCTGACCGAGCAGATCAACAACGTCGCTACCGATTTTGGCGAAATCATTGGTCGCAGCTCGCCGATGATGACGGTGATGAAGCAGGTGGAGATGGTGGCCCACAGCAACAGCACGGTGCTGATCCTCGGGGAGACCGGCACCGGTAAAGAGCTGATTGCCCGCGCCATTCATAACCTGAGCGGACGCAGCGAGCGCCGGATGGTGAAGATGAACTGCGCGGCGATGCCCGCCGGCCTGCTGGAAAGCGACCTCTTCGGCCACGAGCGCGGAGCCTTTACCGGTGCCAGCGCCCAGCATATTGGCCGCTTTGAGCTGGCGGATAAAAGCACGCTGTTCCTTGATGAAGTGGGCGATATGCCCGTTGAGCTCCAGCCCAAGCTGCTGCGCGTGCTCCAGGAGCAGGAGTTTGAGCGGCTCGGCAGCAACCGCACCATCCACACCGACGTGCGCCTGATTGCGGCAACTAACCGCGACTTAACGCAAATGGTCGCCGATCGTGAGTTTCGCAGCGACCTTTACTACCGGCTCAACGTGTTCCCGATCTTCCTTCCGCCCCTGCGGGAACGCCCGGAAGATATCCCCCTGCTGGTGAAGTCGTTCACCTTCAAGATCGCCCACCGGCTGGGGCGCAATATCGACAGTATTCCGGCGGAGACCCTGCGTCAGCTCAGCAAAATGGAGTGGCCGGGCAACGTGCGCGAGCTGGAAAACGTCATTGAGCGCGCGGTGCTTCTGACCCGCGGCAACGTCCTGCAACTGTCGCTGCCGGATATTGATTATCCGCGCTTTGTCAGCGCCGCGGTGCCGGAGACGCCAGTCAGCCCGATCCGGGAAGGCGAGGAGGAGTATCAACACATTATGCGGGTGCTGAAAGAGACCAACGGGGTGATCGCCGGGCCAAAAGGCGCGGCCAAACGCCTGGGCCTGAAGCGCACCACGCTCCTGTCGCGCATGAAGCGTCTCGGGATCGATAAGAACGCTATTTTGTAATGGTGCCGGAGGGAAATATCACCCGCATGAGTGGAATATAATGCTCATGTTTTCGGGGTGCTATTTCCCTGTCATATTCGCCCGCATTTTTGTTTTGACTCCGCGAATGTCGTCACAATAAGACATTTCTCAAGAAAAATTCATATCGCGCTCAGCCCTTATCTCATGGGAAATTGCGCCGTTTCGCGCGCGGCAAAAATCATGCCACAAGCCAATACAGGGTTGTCTCAGATTCTGAGTATGTTAGGGTATGGCCGGTTAATTATATTCACTGGTAATGATATCGACATAAATAAATAACGGGACATTCTTTATTGCATGGCAATTAAATTAGAAGTTAAAAATCTTTATAAGGTATTTGGCGAGCATCCGCAGCGCGCATTCAAATATATTGAAAAAGGTCTTTCAAAAGAACAAATTCTGGAAAAAACCGGGCTGTCGCTTGGCGTTAAAGACGCCAGTCTGGCCATTGAAGAAGGCGAGATTTTTGTCATCATGGGGTTATCCGGTTCGGGTAAATCCACTATGGTTCGCCTTCTCAATCGCCTGATTGAACCCACCCGCGGGCAGGTGCTGATTGACGGCGTGGATATCGCCAGAATATCGGACGCTGAGCTCCGTGAGGTGCGCAGGAAAAAGATCGCGATGGTGTTTCAGTCGTTCGCCCTGATGCCGCATATGACGGTATTAGATAACACCGCGTTTGGCATGGAATTAGCTGGCGTACCGGCCAGTGAGCGCCAGGAAAAAGCGCTGGATGCACTGCGTCAGGTGGGGCTGGAAAATTATGCCCATGCGTACCCGGATGAACTTTCCGGCGGGATGCGTCAGCGCGTGGGATTAGCACGCGCATTAGCGATCAACCCCGATATATTATTAATGGACGAAGCCTTCTCGGCGCTCGATCCCTTAATTCGTACCGAGATGCAGGATGAGCTGGTAAAACTGCAGTCGCGGCATCAGCGCACCATTGTCTTTATTTCCCATGACCTTGATGAAGCCATGCGAATTGGCGATCGTATTGCCATTATGCAAAATGGCGAAGTGGTGCAGGTCGGAACCCCGGATGAAATTCTTAATAATCCGGCAAATGATTACGTGCGCACCTTCTTCCGCGGCGTGGATATTAGCCAGGTGTTCAGCGCCAAAGATATTGCCCGCCGAACCCCGAACGGCATTATCCGTAAAACGCCAGGTTTCGGCCCGCGCTCGGCGCTGAAGCTGCTGCAGGACGAAGACCGTGAATACGGTTATCTGGTTGAACGCGGGAACAAATTTGTCGGTGTTGTCTCCATCGATTCCCTGAAAACCGCTCTTGGCGAAAACGCAGGAATCGATGCGGCGTTAATTGATGCTCCGCTTGCCGTGGACGCCGAAACGCCGCTCAGCGAGTTGCTCTCCCACGTCGGTCAGGCACCCTGTGCGGTGCCGGTGGTCGGAGAGGAACAACAGTACGTCGGCATCATTTCAAAACGCATGTTGCTGCAGGCTTTAGATCGCGAGGGGGCAAACAATGGCTGATCAATCTAACCCGTGGGGCACCACAGAGGCCGCCGACAGCGCGGCACAATCCGCTGACGCGTGGGGCTCTTCCACCGCAGCACCCGCACCAACCGATAGCGGTGCGGCAGACTGGCTGACCAGCGCCCCGGCGCCGGCACCCGAGCATTTCAATATTATGGATCCGTTCCATAAAACCCTGATCCCGCTCGACAGCTGGGTGACCGAAGGGATCGACTGGGTAGTCACACACTTCCGCCCGGTGTTCCAGGGCATTCGCGTGCCGGTGGATTACATCCTCAACGGCTTCCAGCAGCTGATGCTGGGGATGCCAGCCCCGGTGGCCATCGTACTGTTCTCACTGATTGCCTGGCAGTTCGGCAGCGCGGGGATGGGCGTGGCGACGCTGATCTCGCTGATCCTGATCGGCGCGATCGGGGCTTGGTCGCAGGCGATGATCACCCTGGCGCTGGTGCTGACCGCCCTGCTGTTCTGCGTGGTGATTGGCCTGCCGATGGGGATCTGGCTGGCGCGCAGTCCGCGGGCGGCCAAAATTATCCGCCCGCTGCTGGATGCGATGCAGACCACCCCGGCGTTTGTCTACCTCGTGCCCATCGTAATGCTGTTCGGTATCGGTAACGTGCCGGGCGTGGTGGTGACCATTATCTTCGCCCTGCCGCCGATTGTGCGTCTGACCATTCTGGGGATTAACCAGGTGCCGGCCGATCTGATCGAAGCCTCACGCTCGTTTGGCGCCAGCCCGCGCCAGATGCTGTTCAAAGTGCAGCTGCCGCTGGCAATGCCGACCATTATGGCCGGTGTAAACCAGACCCTGATGCTGGCCCTGTCGATGGTGGTGATCGCCTCGATGATCGCCGTGGGCGGTCTCGGCCAGATGGTGCTACGCGGTATCGGCCGTCTCGATATGGGGCTGGCGACCGTGGGCGGCGTCGGGATCGTGATCCTCGCCATTATTCTTGACCGCCTGACCCAGGCTGTCGGTCGTGATTCACGCAGTCGCGGCAACCGTCGCTGGTATAACACCGGCCCTGTCGGGTTAATCACCCGTCCCTTCACAAAAGCAAAATAAGGAACAACGATGCGACATAGCGTAATTTTTGCCACAGCGTTTGCCACCCTTGCCTCCACCAGCGCATTTGCTGCCGATCTGCCGGGCAAAGGCATCACCGTGCAACCGGTACAGAGCACCATCTCCGAAGAGTCGTTCCAGACCGGGCTGGTCAGCCGGGCGCTGGAGAAGCTGGGTTATACCGTGAGTAAGCCCAGCGAAGTGGATTACAACGTGGGCTATACCTCGATTGCCTCCGGCGATGCCACCTTTACTGCCGTGAACTGGCAGCCGCTGCATGACGATATGTATGCCGCCGCCGGTGGTGACAAGAAGTTCTACCGTGAAGGGACCTTTGTCACGGGTGCGGCGCAGGGTTATCTGATCGACAAGAAAACCGCCGACCAGTATCACATCACCAATATTGAACAGCTGAAGGATCCGAAGATCGCCAAACTGTTTGATACCAACGGGGATGGCAAAGCCGACATGATGGGCTGCTCCCCGGGCTGGGGCTGTGAAGCGGTGATTAACCACCAGAACAAAGCCTTCGACCTGGCGAAAACCGTGGACGTCAGCCACGGCAACTACTCGGCGATGATGGCCGACACCATCGCCCGCTTTAAGGAAGGCAAGCCGGTCATCTATTACACCTGGACCCCGTACTGGGTGAGCGACGTGCTGAAGCCGGGTAAAGATGTGGTCTGGCTGCAGGTGCCGTTCTCCTCCCTGCCGGGCGAGCAGAAGGATATCGACACCAAACTGCCGAACGGCATGAACTACGGCTTCCCGGTGAATACCATGCACATCGTGGCCAACAAAGCCTGGGCGGAGAAAAACCCGGCGGCGGCGAAGCTGTTCTCGGTAATGAAGCTGCCGCTGGCGGATATCAACGCCCAGAACGCGATGATGCACGCGGGCAAATCCTCTGAAGCCGATGTTCAGGGCCACGTTGACGGCTGGATCAAAGCCCACCAGCAGCAGTTTGATGCGTGGGTGAATGAGGCGCTGGCCGCGCAGAAGTAAGTCATTGCGCGCTGTGTCCCCTCACCCCGGCCCTCTCCCAAAGGGAGAGGGTGTACAAGTTCCCTCTCCCTTTGGGAGAGGGTTAGGGTGAGGGAACCAGACCGCACAATCCATCACTTAACATCTCCCCGCCGCCCTTCTTCATCCGTTATTATTGTTTTTGAAAAAATAATCACTCAACTAATGATTTCAAAAACCTGATGACAAAAACTAATCAAGGGCTTAGCCCCGCACTTATCCTGCTGATGTCAGTGGCAACCGGTCTGGCGGTCGCCAGTAACTACTACGCCCAGCCGCTGCTGGAAACCATCGCCCGCAATTTCTCGCTCTCGGCAAGCTCGGCCGGTTTTATCGTCACCGCCGCCCAGCTGGGGTATGCCGTGGGCCTGCTGTTCCTCGTCCCGCTGGGGGATATGTTCGAACGTCGGGCGATGATTGTCTCCATGACCCTGCTGGCCGCCGGTGGGATGCTGATCACCGCCTCCAGCCAGTCGCTGGCGATGATGATCCTCGGCACCGCCCTGACCGGCCTGTTCTCGGTGGTGGCGCAGATTCTGGTGCCGCTGGCCGCCACCCTCGCCTCGCCGGAAAAACGCGGCAAGGTGGTCGGGACCATTATGAGCGGCCTGCTGCTGGGGATTTTACTGGCGCGTACCGTCGCGGGTCTGCTGGCGGGCATCGGCGGCTGGCGTACCGTGTACTGGGTGGCGTCGGTGCTGATGGTGGTGATGGCTCTCGCCCTGTGGCGCGGCCTGCCGAAGGTGAAGTCGGAAACCCATCTCAACTATCCGCAACTGCTGGGCTCCGTCTTTAGCCTGTTCACCCACGATAAACTGCTGCGTACCCGGGCGTTGCTGGGCTGTTTCACCTTCGCTAACTTCAGCATCCTATGGACCTCAATGGCCTTCCTGCTGGCCTCCCCGCCGTTTAACTATTCCGAAGGGGTGATTGGCCTGTTTGGCCTGGCGGGCGCGGCCGGTGCGCTGGGTGCGCGTCCTGCAGGTGGCCTGGCGGATAAGGGCAAATCGCATCTCACCACCAGCGTCGGGCTGGTGATGCTCCTGCTCTCCTGGGCGGCGATCTGGTATGGGCACGTCTCGGTGCTGGCGCTGATTGTCGGCATCCTGGTACTCGACCTGACCGTGCAGGGGGTGCATATCACCAACCAGACCGTGATCTATCGCGTCAAGCCGGACGCCCGTAACCGCCTGACCGCCGGGTACATGACCAGCTACTTTATCGGCGGTGCCGCCGGGTCGCTGATCTCGGCGTACGCCTGGCAGCATGCCGGCTGGACGGGCGTGTGTGCGGTCGGGACGGTAATGGCGCTGGTTAACCTGCTGGTCTGGTGGCGCGGCTACCATCGTCAGGAAGCCATTCAATAAGGTTTACATAAGTTTGGGGCTCCTCAGGGTGTTAAGGAGCCCCTCACTCTGTTATGGTGGCGATAATCATTTATTCCGGAAATTTTTATGTGGGTAATATATTAGAATACCGCATGAATAACTTACGCCCGAAGACCCATCCCCGTTTTGCCAGTGCAACCCCCTCTTTTCTGTGCTTACCGGGTCACGGATCTACCCGGCTCTTGATGACGGTGAAATTTGTCTAATGGATTTTAGCCGCACAAATAATTCATTTACATTATTTGTCACTGTCGTTACTATATCGGCTGTAATTAATGAGGTTATGCCCAAATGGATAGTTCGTTTACGCCCATTGAACAAATGCTTAAATTTCGCGCCAGTCGCTATGCAGATTTCCCGTATCAGGAGATCCTGCTGACCCGTCTCTGCATGCACATGCAGGGCAAGCTGCTGGAAAATCGCAATAAAATGCTGAAAGCTCAAGGGATTAACGAGACGTTATTTATGGCGTTGATTACGCTGGAGTCTCAGGAAAATCACAGCATTCAGCCTTCCGAGCTGAGCTGCGCCCTGGGTTCGTCTCGTACCAATGCAACCCGTATTGCCGATGAGCTGGAAAAACGCGGCTGGATCGAACGCCGTGAAAGCGACAATGACCGTCGCTGTCTGCACCTGCAACTGACCGAGAAAGGTCACGAATTCCTGCGCGAGGTGCTTCCACCTCAGCACAACTGCCTGCATCAACTCTGGTCATCTTTAAGCGGTACCGAGAAAGAGCAGCTCGAGCATATCACCCGTAAGCTTCTCACCCGTCTGGATCAGATGGATGAAGACGGCGCCGTTCTTGAGGCGCTGCGCTAACGCGACGACACGCTCCAAAAAATCCAGATTTATAAGAAAACCGAACAGGCCAGCACGCATACTGCTGGCCTTTCTGATAACAGGTCGGCTCAGCCGATGTGAAATAATAAGATCGTGGAGAGAAACATGAGCGCAAATGCGGAGAACACTACCCCGCAGCAACCGGTCAACAAGAAGAAAGGCAAACGCAAGCGCGCCCTTCTGCTGCTGACCTTGCTCTTTATTATCATTGCCGTGGCATATGGGATCTATTGGTTTTTAGTACTGCGTCATAGTGAAGAGACGGATGACGCGTACGTGGCAGGGAACCAGGTTCAGATTATGGCGCAGGTGTCGGGCAGCGTGACGAAAGTCTGGGCTGACAATACCGACTTTGTGCAAAAAGGCGACGTGCTGGTGACGCTGGATCCGACCGACGCCCAGCAGGCGTTTGAAAAAGCGCAGACCGAGCTGGCCTCGAGCGTGCGTCAGACCCGTCAGCAGATGATCAACAGCAAGCAGCTGCAGGCTAACATCACCGTGCAGAAAACCGCTCTCGCCCAGGCGCAGAGCGACTTTAATCGCCGCGTTCCGCTCGGCACCGCCAACCTGATTGGCCGTGAAGAGCTGCAGCACGCCCGCGATGCGGTTGCCAGCGCGCAGGCCCAGCTCGATGTCGCCATCCAGCAGTACAACGCCAACCAGGCGGTGGTGCTGGGCACGACCCTCGATCAACAACCTGCGGTGAAACAGGCAGCGACCGAAGTACGCAACGCCTGGCTGGCGCTGGAGCGAACCAAAATTGTCAGCCCGATGACCGGCTACGTATCCCGTCGCTCGGTGCAGCCTGGCGCGCAGATCAGCTCCTCAACCCCGCTGATGGCGGTGGTGCCGGCAACGAACCTGTGGGTGGATGCTAACTTCAAAGAGACGCAGCTGGCGCATATGCGTATCGGCCAGAGCGCAACGGTGGTCAGCGATATCTACGGCGACGAGGTGAAATACACCGGTAAAGTGGTCGGGCTGGATATGGGTACCGGTAGCGCCTTCTCCCTGCTGCCTGCGCAGAACGCCACCGGGAACTGGATCAAAGTGGTTCAGCGTCTGCCGGTGCGTATCGAGCTGGATGAGAAACAGCTGGCGGACCATCCGCTGCGTATTGGCCTCTCCACGCTGGTGACGGTCGATACCGCCAACCGCGACGGTCAGATGCTGGCGAACCAGGCACGTTCTAACCCGGCCTACGAAAGTAATGCCCGTGAGATCAGCCTTGAGCCAGTGAATAAGCTGATCGATGAAATCGTGAAGGCGAACGCCGGTTAATCCGAAGGTGAGCGTTATGCAGCAGCAAAAACCGCAAAAACCGTTGGAAGGGGCGCAGCTGGTCATCATGACCATTGCGCTGTCGCTGGCGACATTCATGCAGGTGCTGGACTCCACCATCGCGAACGTGGCGATCCCGACCATTGCCGGGAACCTTGGCTCATCCCTGAGCCAGGGGACATGGGTAATCACCTCGTTCGGGGTGGCGAATGCTATCTCCATCCCGATTACCGGCTGGCTGGCAAAGCGCGTCGGGGAGGTGAAACTTTTCCTGTGGTCCACCATCGCCTTTGTTATTGCCTCCTGGGCGTGTGGGATGTCCAGCAGCCTGACCATGCTAATCTTCTTCCGCGTGATCCAGGGGATTGTCGCCGGGCCGCTGATCCCGCTGTCGCAAAGTCTGCTTCTCAATAACTACCCGCCCGCCAAACGCTCTATCGCGCTGGCGCTGTGGTCGATGACGGTGATCGTCGCCCCGATCTGCGGCCCGATTCTGGGCGGCTATATCAGCGATAACTATCACTGGGGCTGGATCTTCTTTATCAACGTGCCGATTGGCGCGGTGGTGGTATTGCTGACCCTGCAGTCGCTGCGCGGTCGTGAAACCCGCACCGAGCAACGGCGCATTGATGGCGTGGGGCTGGCGCTGCTGGTGCTGGGCATCGGCAGCCTGCAGATCATGCTCGACCGCGGGAAAGAGCTGGACTGGTTCGCCTCGCAGGAGATCATCGTCCTGACGGTCGTGGCGGTGGTGGCGCTAAGCTTCCTGATTGTCTGGGAGCTGACGGATGACAACCCGATAGTCGATTTGTCGTTGTTTAAGTCGCGCAACTTCACCATAGGCTGTCTGTGTATCAGCCTTGCCTACATGCTCTACTTCGGCGCGATTGTTCTGCTGCCGCAGCTGTTGCAGGAAGTATATGGCTACACCGCCACCTGGGCGGGGCTGGCGTCAGCACCGGTCGGGGTGATCCCGGTCCTGCTGTCACCGATTATCGGCCGCTTCGCCCATAAGCTCGATATGCGTCGGCTGGTGACCTTCAGCTTCATTATGTATGCGGTGTGTTTCTACTGGCGTGCCTATACCTTTGAGCCGGGCATGGACTTTGGTGCTTCCGCGTGGCCGCAGTTCATTCAGGGCTTTGCGGTGGCCTGCTTCTTTATGCCACTGACCACCATCACCCTCTCCGGCTTGCCGCCGGAACGGATGGCGGCGGCGTCCAGTCTGTCGAACTTTATGCGTACGCTGGCGGGTTCCATCGGTACCTCGATGACCACCACCATGTGGACCAACCGCGAGTCGCTGCACCATGCGCAGCTAACTGAATCGGTGAACGTGTTCAATCCGCAGGCGCGGGAGGTGTACAGCCAGTTGCAGGGGATGGGCATGACCGAGCAGCAGGCTTCGGGCTGGATAGCACAGCAGATCACCGCGCAGGGGTTGATTATCTCGGCCAACGAGATCTTCTGGCTATCGGCAGGGGTGTTTATTGTGCTGCTGGGGCTGATCTGGTTCGCCAAACCGCCATTTGGCGCGGGCGGCGGCGGCGGTGGCGCGCACTAAACGCCTGAAAAGAAAAACGGATCTGCATGCAGATCCGTTTTTTTATGGCCGCGATGAAGATTACTTAATGCCGATAATTTTAATCGTAATGATTGAGACCGTGCCTGGCGGCACAAAGCCTGGCACGCCCGCTTCACCGTAGGCCTGCTTCGCCGGAATATGCAGTTTTGCCTCTCCACCCAGACCCAGCTTTTGCACTACCGTCTGGAACAGCGGCGGTAAGTCTTTCACCCGGCTGGCGCGAACCTCTTTACTGGACATCACCTTCCCGGTGCCCAGCACCTCGTCAAGCTCGGTAATGATCTCATTCTGGCCCGTAATCAACGGCGCCTCACCCTGCTTAATCACCCGGTAGATTGCACCATCAGGCAGTCGTTTAGCGCCCTTCTCATTCGCCGCCTTAGTCATGATCGCTTTGCTCTGCTTTTCGTTTTCGCTTTGCGTCGCGACAAACTGCTTTTTCTGGACCTGGTCCAGCGCGGCCAGCTCTTTCGACAGCGCAGCGGGTGCCAGCTGGAGCTTATTGTTTACCTTGTCGTTAAAGCCCTGCATAAAGGCGCTGAGATCGAGCTTTTTATTCAGGCCGTCCAGCTTGCTCTTTTCACGCCCTGCCGCATCGCCGTACCAGGTGCCGATAGCGTAGCTGGTCAGGGTATCTTTTGCCGCCGTCTTGTCGATCTTCATCCGCTGCTTATCCGCACCTTCTTTTGCGGGTGCAGCCTGACTCTCTTTCAGCTTCTGGTTTTCAGCCGTCAGCGTTGCCAGGGAGGCGCTTTGCGTTTTCTGCTGCTCCTCAAGCGAGGCTTTTTGCGTCTGAAGCAGGGTCAGCTGCTTTTTCAGCTCCTCAGTCTCTTTTCCGGCGGTAGCCAGCTGGGTGGCCAGCGCACCGCTTTTGTCTTTCTCGCTGCCAACGTTATTTTTCTGAAGCGCCAACAGGGACTCCTGCGAAGCGATGACTTTTTTGGCGTCCTCAAGCTGGTTCTGCGCAATATCGGACTTAAACTTCTCGCTTTTAAGCAGTTTTTCCTGCTCGGCCATCCGGGTTTCCAGGGTGGCCTTTTGCACATTCAGCGCCGTCAGCTGGGCTTTTAAGGCATCGACCTCTTTCACCGCACCGGTGCTCTTGTCACTGCTGGTTTTGAGGGTGGCGAGCTGGGCATCCAGCGCTTTCTTCTGCGTTTGCAGATCGGCCAGCTCTTTAATCAACGCGGCGTTCTTCTCGCGGGTCTCCTTCAGCGTGGCCAGCTCCGTCTCCAGTGCCTTCTTCTGCGCCTGCAGGTCAGCCATCTCTTTCGCCAGCGCGGCGCTCTTCTCATTGGCCGCTTTCAGCGCGGTGAGCTGAGTATCCAGCGCCTTCTTCTGGGCCTGCAGGTCGGTCAGCTCTTTAGTCAGCGTCGCGTTTTTCGCACTGGCGTCTTTCAGAGAGGCCAGCTGGGTATCCAGTGCTTTCTTCTGCGTCTGCAGATCGGTCAGCTCTTTAAGCAGCTTCTCTTTGTCGCTTCCGGCGCTGCTTTTCTGCATGGCCAGGAGTGACTCCTGCGAGGCAATGACTTTTTTGGCGTCTTCGAGCTGGTTCTGCGCAATCTCAGACTTTGTCTTTTCGCTGCTGAACACTTTTTCCTGTTCGGCCAGCCGGGTTTCCAGCGTGGCTTTTTGCAGATTCAAGGACGACAGCTGGGCTTTTAAGGCGTCGAGCTCTTTTGCCACACCAGTGCTCTTCTCGCTGCTCGTTTTCAGGGTGGCAAGCTGGGCATCCAGCGCTTTTTTCTGCGTCTGCAAATCGGCCAGCTCTTTAGTAAGTGCCGTATTTTTCGCACTGACTTCTTTCAGGGAGGCCAGTTGGGTTTCCAGCGCTTTTTTCTGCGCCTGCAGGTCGGTCAGATCTTTAGTCAGCGTCGCGTTTTTCGCACTGGCTTCTTTAAGGGAGGCCAGCTGGGTATCGAGTGCTTTTTTCTGCGCCTGCAGGCCGGTCAGCTCTTTAAGCAGCTTATCTTTGTCGCTTCCGGCGCTGCTCTTCTGCATGGCCAGGAGTGACTCCTGCGAGGCAATGACTTTTTTGGCGTCTTCGAGCTGCTTCTGCGCAATCTCAGCCTTTGTCTTTTCGCTGCTGAACACTTTTTCCTGTTCAGCCAGCCGGCTTTCCAGCGTGGTTTTTTGTAGATTCAGCGCTGAAAGCTGGGCTTTTAAAGCATCAAGCTCTTTCGCCACGCCGGCGGCCTGGGCACCATTCGCCTTGAGAGCGTTCAGCTGTGAATCAAGCGCGTCCTTCTGTGCCTGCAGGTCGCTCAACGCTTTCGTCAGGGCGGCGCGCTGCGCGTTGGCGTTACTTAGCTGCTCCGCCAGTTCGGCATTTTTTTGTTGATCGACGGCAGCGGGCTTCGGCAGCGTCGCGATGAGGCTTTCAACGGCAAGCTTTTGCGCGCTGCCATCCGGCTGCGATTTAAGCCGGGCGAGTGCCTGCTCTTTTTCCGCGACGCGCTCCTTCTCGTGAGCAACGGCCTGCTCCAGAAGCGCCTTTTCGCTTTCTACTGCGCTCAGCTGTTTATCTAATCCGGTGATGGTAGCATTGGCCTGACGAAGTGCCTCGGTGAGGCGGGAAAGTTTGGCCTGATCGACTGCGACGGCCTTGTCGTTTTTACCCGGCACGGCGCGGGCCGCCGGACGAGCAGGCTTTGCCTTCTGCGGCACCGCGTCCGGAGGGTTTGTGGTAGCGTCAGAGGCAATAAAAGGATTTGTTGAACCGTTTCCGATAATTTTTTCGTTACTCAAACGTTCCAACAAATCCGTTCCGGCTGAAAATGCTTTTCCACCCGATAATAACAATCCGCAGTACAGTGCTGCGCTAAAGTATTTATTCATAACTTGTTCATTTCATTGGCACGGTTCATCATGTTGGTATAAACCGTATTACGAATCCTTACGCATACCAGCGACAGTTTTTTATTAATTTCGGTCAGCATAACTTCTGAAGCGTTATCATCGACCAGAGATTTATTCGATTCGTAAATTTTATAGTTTTTATTAATATTATCAAACTGCTTGCGGTAGGACTCATAAGCCGCCGGGTCGAGCTTTTGCAGCGCGGAGAACTCCTGATAGCACTGCACCTCCTGCTTGCGTTCGGCGGGCGCTTTAGCGATAGGTGTGGTAACCGGTTTTGAGCTGCAGGCAGACAACAGAAGAGCAGAAAAAAGAATCGCGGTGCCAGTAAAATAAACTTTCATAAATCCCTCTGAATTATTATCTATTCCATGAAATATTAACGCATCTATAAATACAGTGAATGAGCGTCAATCTATCATCCATAGATATAATATATATAAATAACTACCATGCGTTGATTTCAATAATAAAGAGAAAGCGAGGGATGCACAACGAGAGATGGGCTTTTAGGAATTTATAAAGAAACTAATATTACCCGGCACACTCCTTGCTGAGGGCCGGGTAATTTGCTAGATGTGCAGTTCCTGCAGTTTATCTTTTGGCAGCGCCAGCTCTTCATTGCTGTTAACGCGAACGTCACGCTCGATAATATGACGCGCAATCTCCTGCGCTTCTTCCAGGGAGTGCATCTGGTACGTACCGCACTGGTAAACGTTCAGCTCAGGGATCTGGTTCTGCTCTTTCACCTTCAGCACGTCTTCCATCGCGGCTTTCCACGCATCTGCGACGCGTTTCTCTTCCGGCACGCCAATCAGGCTCATGTAGAAGCCGGTACGGCAGCCCATAGGGGAGATGTCGATGATCTCAACGCCGTTACCGTTCAGGTGATCGCGCATGAAGCCGGCAAACAGGTGCTCCAGCGTGTGGATGCCTTTTTCCGGCATAACCTCTTTGTTAGGTACGCAGAAACGCAGGTCGAATACAGTGATCGTGTCGCCGTGCGGGGTATGCATGGTCTTCGCAACGCGTACAGCAGGGGCTTCCATACGGGTATGGTCGACAGTAAAGCTATCTAATAACGGCATACGTCACCTCCGATAGTGATTTTTTTAAAATAAAATGAACTCTTCATTTCAACGCGAGTCTGAGTATATGAAAGACGCGCATTTGTTATCATCATCCCTGTTCTTCAGAGATGTTATTTTGGCCACAGCGATGTGGCCTTTTTCTTTTCTGTCAGGCCTGTTTCGCCAGGAAATCTGCAAACGACTCGGTATCCGCCGCTTCAATCTCCCCCTGACGCACTACAGACGCATCGCGCTCCGCAGCAAAATCGGCTTCGCTTAACACCTCCAGCGGCTCCTGCTGCAGCATATCGCGATACTCCGCCGCCAACGCACGACCGGTGCCGCCAATCCCCTGATCAATCATAGAACGCAGAATGCGCGCCGAGAATGTCAGCTCGGGATTATCAAAGCTTTCGACCAGTTGGTCACAAACCTGCTGATACTCTTCGCCACCGTAAACGCTGTCCAGCGTGTGGGCGACGCGTTTGAGATCGCGGAACAGATCTTTACCCACCTGCTGTAACGGGAACTGCGCCGTTTGACAGCCAATGCCCAGCGTCAGACCAGGCTTGCGCCCTTCGAGGATCACCCGGTTCCAGTTGGTGCGGGTACAGAGCAGTTCGTCAGCGCTCATTTCCGGCGCATCGGCCAGCACGCACCAGACCATAAACAGATCGAGGAAGCGTACCTGCTGCTCGTCCACACCGATTGGTGAGAACGGGTTGATATCCAGGGAGCGCACTTCAATGTACTCAATACCGCCGCGTTGCAGCGCATCTGACGGTGTCTCGCCGCTGCGGGTGACGCGTTTCGGACGGATCGGCGCGTACAGTTCGTTTTCGATCTGCAAAACGTTGGTGTTGATTTGCAGGCGTTTACCGTCTTTCTCAAGCCCGATTTCGTCGTACGCTTCCGACGGCGTTTTGATCGCCCGCTTCAATCCTGCCACATACTCATGCAATTCGTTAAACGTAATTCCGAGATTGCTTTGCGACTTATTGGTATAACCAAGATCGCTGAGGCGCAGGGAGGTCGCGTACGGCAGGTAATACATGCCGCAATCGGTCTTCTCAAACGGCAGCGTGGTCGGTTTGCCCTGCAGGAACGAGGAACAAATCGCGGGTGACGCGCCGAACAGATACGGGATGACCCAGCCAAAGCGATAGTAGTTACGGATCAGGCGGAAATAGCCTGCTGAGATCGCCTCTTTATCCGTCTCGCCGCACTTCGCCTGCCAGAATGCCATCGGCAGTGAAAAGTTATAGTGCACGCCAGAAATCGTCTGCATCAGCGCGCCGTAGCGGTTTTTTAGCCCTTCGCGATAAAGCGTTTTCAGACGACCAATATTTGATGTGCCATACTGCGCCAGTTCGATATCCTGTCCCTGCTCGATATAGCAGGGCATGCTGAGCGGCCACATACGCTCATCACCCAGATTGCGGGCGCTGTAGCGGTGGATATCACGCATAATCTTCAGCATGTGATCAATATCGCCATCGACCGGCGTGATGAACTCAAGCAGCGCTTCTGCGAAATCAGTCGTGATCCACTTATGAGTCAGCGCAGAACCCAACGCCTGTGGATGGCCCGTCGTTGCAAGACTGCCATCCGCGTTCACGCGCAGCGTTTCGCGCTCAAGACCACGCTGAATACCCTTCAGAGCCTGAGGGTGGTTTTCCAGCCAGGCCAGTGCCTGTGATACGTCCGGGATCAATTCGACCTCCCGCCTGTCAAAATCATTTTATTTAGCATAATTGTAATGGTTCATGGTCACAAACAGTCCAATTAGTGCCACCACGTCATGCCCTGCAAAGTCACAACCGCCACGAGAACGTAGCGCAATGCCTTGCCCAGGCATAAAAAAAAGAGCACGGGCCCCCAGGAGATGCGCATCCATCCCGCCAGCAGGCACAGTAAATCACCGATTACCGGCATCCAGCTTAGTAAAAGCGTGGCAGCCCCATAGCGTTTTAGCCAGCCGACTGCCTTTTCCTGCCAGCGCGACGTTTTGCGTAGCGGAAAGAATCGCCCAAGAATAACGTTAGTCAGCCCTCCAAAGCTATTACCCATTGTTGCTATTAACACGAGCAACCAGGGCTGACTTACGCCGGACAAGAGCATCGCCACCAGTACCACTTCCGAATTTCCCGGCAAAAGCGTGGCGCTTAAAAAACTGCTGGCGAAGAGTGAGGTCAGTGACAGCAGGTCACTCACAGTAAGCGAACGTCCACCGCATCCATGCCGGCAGCGTGCGCCGCCTGAATACCGAAGTCGGCATCTTCAAACACGACGCACTTCGCGGCTGGCACACCCATAAGTTCTGCGCACAGCAGAAAGGTGTCCGGGGCGGGCTTATGGTTTTTAACATGATCGGCGGCAACCACCGCAGAAAAATAGTGGCGCAGGCCAAGATGGTTGAGCAATGCCTCTGCGATTGCGCTCTCGCTGCCCGTCCCGACCGACATCGGACGACGTCCGTGCCACTCTTTGACCACCTCAATTAATGGCAAAGGGCGCACGGTATCTAGCAGCATCGCTTTTACCGCATCGGTTTTTTCACGCGCAAGCAGATGAGGGTCGAGATCGGCCTGATTCAGTTCAATCACGGCCTGCGCAATACGCCAGGTAGGAGATCCGTTGAGGGCAATCATAGCCTGTAAGTCGAAACGCATTCCGTAACGGCCGAGGACGTCAGTCCAGGCTTTACGATGCGTTGGCTCAGTGTCCAGGATGGTGCCATCCATATCGAAGATCAAACCGTCATACTGTGCGTACATCGTGCTCTCGCAAAAGGATTACAAAGCGTTACTTTATCGTAAACAAGGGCTTTTGTCGCTGCTTCTGGCTGGCATTAGATTGGGAGTGCTGAAGAAATAAACTACAGAGGGGACATCGAGGAGAATGGTGCATCCGGGAGGATTCGAACCTCCGACCGCTCGGTTCGTAGCCGAGTACTCTATCCAGCTGAGCTACGGATGCATCGGGGTACTGCTTGCAGAAATAGTAAATGGTGCATCCGGGAGGATTCGAACCTCCGACCGCTCGGTTCGTAGCCGAGTACTCTATCCAGCTGAGCTACGGATGCATCGGGATTTACTGCTGTTACTGCTGATACTTGGTATTGCTTCATAAGCAACACAAAGTAAAAGATGGTGCATCCGGGAGGATTCGAACCTCCGACCGCTCGGTTCGTAGCCGAGTACTCTATCCAGCTGAGCTACGGATGCATCAGGATTTACTGCTGTACTACTTGATACTACATATCGTTTCGAAAGCGACATGAAGTAAAGGATGGTGCATCCGGGAGGATTCGAACCTCCGACCGCTCGGTTCGTAGCCGAGTACTCTATCCAGCTGAGCTACGGATGCAAAATGGCGGTGAGGCGGGGATTCGAACCCCGGATGCAGCTTTTGACCGCATACTCCCTTAGCAGGGGAGCGCCTTCAGCCTCTCGGCCACCTCACCACACAACGCCTCTTTCGAGTGCTTCGAGTAACTCGTTAAGAGCTTCTCGTCGCTGCGTGGCGCATATATTACTTTCTGGGACTTATAAGTCAAACAATTTTCCACAACCTTTTATCGTTTGCACAAATCACAGGCAATTCGCATGTAAAACCCGCAAAGAGGGTGTTTTATAAACGGATTTTGCAGGCCAGCTGGCAGTTATCCAGGGGTATAAAAGGGATGTCGGGCAGAGAAAGGGTATGGCAGAAGGTTAAAAAGAGAGCGGTTGAAATCGAACGGTAACTTTTGACAAGGAATATATCGGGAGGGTTGCGTCTCGCCAGACAGCGAGACGCGATAATATCAGTAACTGGACTGCTGGGATTTTTCAGCCTGGATACGCTGGTAGATCTCTTCACGATGAACAGAGACTTCTTTAGGGGCGTTCACACCAATACGTACCTGGTTGCCCTTTACCCCTAAAACTGTCACGGTGACCTCATCCCCAATCATGAGGGTCTCACCAACTCGACGAGTCAGAATCAGCATTCTTTGCTCCTTGAAAGATTAAAAGAGTCGGGTCTCTTGTATCCCGGCATTATCCATCATATAACGCCAAAAAGTAAGCGATGACAAACACGTAATGTGTAGGTAGTCACGGCATCACAATCTGTTAAACGTAAGTTTAGCCGATATACACAAACTCAACCTGACTTTATCATTATCGATAGCGTAGAGCGCAGTACGCCATAACGTTGTCGTTATGGCGTCTGTGTACGCTTTGTAATTATTACAGTTTAGAACTTACCCAGCTTTCAACACTGGCCAGTGCCGCTGGAAGGGCTGCTGCGTCTGTACCACCGGCTTGCGCCATGTCCGGACGACCACCGCCTTTACCGCCCACTTGCTGAGCGACCATACCAATCAGTTCCCCTGCTTTCACACGGTCGATCACGTCCTTAGATACGCCCGCAATCAGAGAAACCTTACCTTCCGCTACCGTTGCCAGAACGATGATGGTTGAACCAAGCTGGTTCTTCAGATCGTCGACCATAGTACGAAGCATTTTCGGCTCAACGCCCGCCAGTTCGCTGACCAGCAGTTTGACACCGTTAATCTCAACCGCCTTGCTGGAGAGGTTTGCGCTTTCAGCAACGGCGGCCTGCTCTTTCAGCTGCTGCAGCTCTTTTTCCAGCTGACGGGTACGTTCCAGCGCAACACGCACTTTCTCACCCAGGTTCTGGCTGTCGCCCTTCAGCAGCTGCGCGATGTCGTGCAGCTGATCGCTCTGCGCATGCAGAAGTGCAATCGCGCCTTCACCGGTGACCGCTTCGATACGACGCACACCTGCCGCGGTACCGGATTCGGACACAATGCGGAACATACCGATGTCGCCCGTACGGCTGGCGTGCGTACCGCCACACAGCTCGGTGGAAAAATCGCCCATGCTCAGCACGCGCACGCGTTCGTCATATTTCTCGCCGAACAGCGCCATTGCGCCTTTGTTCTTCGCCGCGTCGAGATCCATGATGTTGGTTTCGATCGGCAGGTTACGACGGATCTGGGCATTCACCAGATCTTCCACCGCGCGGATTTCCGCCGGTTTCATCGCTTCAAAATGCGAGAAGTCAAAGCGCAGCACTTTGTCATTTACCAGCGAGCCTTTCTGCGCAACGTGCGTGCCCAGAACCTGGCGCAGCGCGGCGTGCATCAGGTGCGTCGCGGAGTGGTTCAGACGGATACGTGCGCGGCGCGCTTCGTCAACGATAGCCTGAACGCCCTCGCCCACTTTCAGCGTGCCGGATGCCAGCGTACCCTGATGACCAATCGCCTGACCGTATTTCTGCGTGTCGTTCACCGCAAAGCTGAAATCACTTCCCTTCAGCTCGCCTTTATCGCCAACCTGGCCGCCTGACTCTGCGTAGAACGGGGTTTTATCCAGAACCACGACCGCCGCCTGGCCCGCGCTGATGCTGTCCACGGCTTTGCCGTCAACAAACAGAGCGGTCACTTTGCCGTTGGTTTCGAGGTGCTCGTAACCTTCGAATTCGCTGCTGCCATCAACGCGGATCATCGCGTTGTAGTCGGCACCAAAACCGCTGGACTCACGCGCGCGACGGCGCTGTTCTTCCATAGCTGCTTCGAAGCCCGCTTCGTCAACTTTAATGTTGCGCTCGCGGCAGACGTCAGCCGTCAGGTCAACCGGGAAGCCGTAGGTGTCGTACAGACGGAAGGCGGTTTCGCCATCCAGCGTATCGCCTTTCAGCTTCGACAGTTCGTCGTCCAGCAGGGCCAGACCACGTTCCAGAGTACGGGCAAACTGCTCTTCTTCGGTTTTCAGAACCTGCTCAACCTGCGCCTGCTGGCGTTTCAGTTCGTCGCCGGCTGCACCCATCACGTTTACCAGTGGACCCACCAGCTTGTAGAAGAAGGTGTCCTTCGCGCCCAGCATGTTGCCGTGACGGATAGCGCGACGAATGATACGACGCAGCACGTAGCCGCGGTTTTCATTCGACGGGATCACGCCGTCAGCAATCAGGAAGGCACAGGAGCGGATGTGGTCAGCGATAACGCGCAGGGATTTGTTACTCAGGTCGGTTGCACCCGTCACTTCGGCAACAGACTTAATCAGGGTGCTGAACAGATCGATGTCGTAGTTGGAGTTAACGTGTTGCAGCACTGCGGCAATACGCTCCAGACCCATACCGGTATCCACGGATGGCTTCGGCAGTGGCTCCATGGTGCCGTCAATCTGACGGTTGAACTGCATGAAGACGATGTTCCAGATTTCAATGTAACGGTCACCGTCTTCTTCTGCGCTGCCCGGAGGGCCGCCCCAGATATGATCGCCATGATCGTAGAAGATTTCGGTGCACGGACCGCACGGGCCGGTATCACCCATCTGCCAGAAGTTATCAGATGCGTAAGGTGCGCCTTTGTTATCGCCGATGCGAATAATACGTTCGCGCGGGATACCGACTTCTTTTTCCCAGATTTCATAGGCTTCGTCATCGGTTTCGTAGACGGTAACCCACAGACGCTCTTTCGGCAGGTTGAACCAGTTTTCACCGGTCAGCAGTTCCCATGCGTACTGAATAGCATCATGTTTGAAATAGTCGCCGAAACTGAAGTTACCCAGCATTTCGAAGAAGGTGTGGTGACGTGCGGTGTAACCGACGTTTTCCAGATCGTTATGTTTACCGCCCGCACGCACGCAGCGCTGCGAGGTGGTTGCGCGAGAATAATTACGCTTGTCGAGACCCAGGAAGACATCCTTGAACTGGTTCATCCCGGCGTTGGTAAACAGTAAAGTCGGATCGTTGTTCGGTACCAGGGAGCTGCTGGCAACAACCTGGTGTCCCTTACTATGGAAAAAATCGAGAAACGCCTGACGGATCTCAGCGGTGCTCTTGCTCATAATTATCCTGAAATCAAGCTAACGAAATGTCACAGCCGGTCACTACACAACCTTTGTTGGACGGACCAGCTACTGAAAAAAGTGGGAATAAGATAAGTTTTCTTTAGAGGGAAGTAAAATCCCGCATGCGTTCAATCGGTAAAATTACGCCAGATTTCCTGAATATCCTCCATCAGGAAGCCGCGATAAAGCAAAAAGCGCTGGATTTTAACTTTTTCTGAAAACTCACGCGGCAAGGGTTCACCGTACTTCCGCACGGCCTGTTCCCGCGCCAGCTCGCACCAGTCAATCTCGCATTCACGCATCGCCTTTTCGCTGGTTTCGCGCGGGATACCTTTTTGATTGAGTTCCTGGCGGATGCGCGCCGGGCCGTAGCCTTTCCGGCTGCGGCTGGCGATGAAGCGTGAGACAAAACGGGTATCGTCCAGATAACCGTGCTCATAGCACCAGGCGACGACCCGATCGTAATCTTCTGCCGTGGCATCGATAGCTTCTGGTCCGTTTTTGCTCATTACCGGCGCGGCGAGTTTACGGCGAAGCTCCTGCTCGCTGTGGTCACGAACCGCAAGGATGCGCACGGCGCGATCCAGCAGGCGATTATAAGCAGGACGACGTGCTGTTGATTCATTCATAGATAAACCTGCTGCAGTCAAAATGCAAAATGCAAAAAGCAAAAGGGCCGCATTAAGCGACCCTTATTTATTACTTCCGATTATCAGAAATCTTCGTTGGTTTCTTCAACGCCTTCGCCATCAACAGCGAACTGCGGTTTAGAATCCTGGTTGCTGAGCAGAAGCTCACGCACCTTCTTCTCGATCTCTTTAGCTGCCGCCGGGTTCTCTTTCAGCCAGGAGATAGCATTCGCTTTACCCTGACCAATCTTGTCGCCGTTGTAGCTGTACCAGGCGCCCGCTTTCTCAATCAGCTTCTCTTTCACGCCCAGGTCAACCAGCTCGCCGTAGAAGTTGATACCTTCGCCGTAGAGGATCTGGAATTCAGCCTGTTTAAACGGTGCAGCAATCTTGTTCTTCACAACCTTCACGCGGGTTTCGCTACCCACCACGTTCTCACCGTCTTTCACGGCACCGATACGGCGGATATCCAGACGCACGGAGGCGTAGAATTTCAGCGCGTTACCACCGGTGGTGGTTTCCGGGTTACCGAACATCACACCAATCTTCATACGGATCTGGTTGATGAAGATCAGCAGCGTGTTGGACTGCTTCAGGTTACCGGCCAGCTTACGCATCGCCTGGCTCATCATACGTGCCGCGAGGCCCATGTGAGAGTCACCGATTTCACCTTCGATTTCTGCTTTTGGCGTCAGTGCCGCAACGGAGTCGACGATGATTACGTCTACTGCGCCAGAGCGCGCCAGTGCGTCACAGATTTCCAGTGCCTGCTCACCGGTATCCGGCTGGGAGCAGAGCAGGTTGTCGATATCAACACCCAGTTTACGTGCGTAGACCGGATCCAGCGCGTGCTCAGCATCGATAAAGGCACAGGTTTTGCCTTCGCGCTGTGCAGCCGCCACAACCTGTAAGGTCAGGGTGGTTTTACCGGAGGATTCTGGCCCGTAGATCTCTACGATACGACCCATAGGTAGGCCGCCAGCACCCAGTGCAATATCCAGAGAAAGCGAACCGGTGGAGATAGTTTCTACATCCATGGAACGATCTTCACCCAGGCGCATGATGGAACCTTTACCGAATTGCTTTTCGATCTGGCCCAGTGCTGCCGCCAACGCTTTCTGTTTGTTTTCGTCGATAGCCATTTTTTCCTCTCATGCCGGGTGAAACAACTGCGCTTCACCTTGGATTTCTGTTCTGTTGCAGCAATTATACTGTATGCTCATACAGTATCAAGTGTTTTGTAGAAATTGTTGCCAGAGCGTTTTTAACGCATAAACGGTGGCCTGACGACGCACACTTTCACGGTCTCCGCTGAAGCATTCCCGGCGGGTAATCCCCTCGCCCTGCGCCGTCGCAAAGCCAAACCACACGGTCCCGACAGGCTTTTCAGCGCTGCCGCCGTCCGGCCCGGCGATACCACTTATAGAGATAGCATAGTCTGCCCGGGCGGCACGCAGGGCGCCAATCGCCATCTCGATCACCACCGGCTCGCTGACCGCGCCATGCTCGATAAGCGTGGGTTCACGGACGCCAATCATCTGCGCTTTCGCTTCATTACTGTAGGTGACAAACCCGCGTTCAAACCAGGCGGAGCTGCCCGCAATATCGGTGATAGCTTTCGCCACCCAGCCGCCGGTACAGGACTCTGCCGTGGTGACCGTCGCACCGCGCTGTTTCAGCGCCTGCCCTACCCTTTCACTGAGCTGCATCAATTCATGGTCAGTCATATCGTTTTGACTCCTTAAAAACGTGCAGCACAAGATAGCACTTTAGTTGCCAGATATGAGGGTGAGGTGAAGGTTTTACGAGGGGGCTTCAGAAAAATTAAACAGGCCGAGCGGCTAAGAATGAAAAGTGAGTGGAACGGCTCCACTCACTTTTTCGGCGGGGAATGACAGTATTAACTGAACGGCGATGCCACGCGCGCCTGCGCCACGGCCAGCCCCAGCTGCCAGACCGCCATCGCATAGTGCGTGCTGTGGTTGTAGCGGGTGATGGTGTAGAAGTTCGGCAGACCGTACCAGTACTGATAGCCAGTGCCGATATCCAGACGCAGCAGGCTGACCTTTTGGTTGGCGCTCAGCGGCTGCTGCGGCGTTAACCCTACGGACGTCAGCTGTGCCGGGGTGTAGCTGGTTTTAAAGCCATTCTCCAGCCCTGGTGCCTGGCCGTTAGCCATAACCGCGACCGGTTGACCTGGCGTCCAGCCATGCTCTTTGAAGTAGTTGGCGACGCTGCCAATGGCGTCTTCCGGATCCCACAGGTTGATGTGTCCGTCGCCGTTGAAATCGACGGCATACTGCTTATAGGAGGACGGCATAAACTGGCCGTAGCCCATGGCACCGGCAAAGGAGCCCTTCAGATCCAGCGGGTCATCCTGCTCGTCGCGCGCCATCAGCAGGAAGGTTTCCAGCTCGGAGGAGAAGTACTCCGCCCGGCGCGGATAGTTAAAGGAGAGGGTCGCCAGCGCATCCAGAATGCGGGTTTTGCCCATCACGCGGCCCCAGCGGGTTTCCACCCCGATAATCCCGATGATGATCTCCGGCGGCACGCCGTAGACCTGCTGGGCGCGCGTCAGGGCATCCTGATACTGGTTCCAGAACGCCACGCCGTTCTGCACGTTGTCCGGGGTAATAAACTGGTTGCGATAGCGCAGCCACGCGCCGTTCGGCCCGGCCGGTGGCTGGGTGGTCGGTGCCTGGCGATCCATCAGTCGCAGCACATAATCCAGACGTTTCGCCTGGGAGAGGATCTCCTGCAGCTGGGCTTTATTAAAGCCGTGCTTGCTCACCATTTTGTCGATGAACTGTTCCGCCGCGGGATTGTTGGCAAAGTCGCCTCCCATCTGCATCACATTATGCTGGGGTTCCAGCAGGAAGCCGCCGGACGGCGCGCCCGCCGTTTGTTGCTGGACCTCTTCGGTCTTCGGTTTGCTGCTACAGGCTGAGAGCAGGATAAGCGCAGGCAGTAAGGCTGCGTAACGACGCTTGAGCATGAGACATCCATTCAACGAATTCGATAAGTGGCAAGTATGGTAAAGCATCCGGGACACCTCAAGGAAGAGGTGCAAAGCCGCAGGGCAAAATCTTTACGTGCCTAAAGGCAAATTCGTCCTCTTCTCAACCACAACGCCCTCGCTTCGCCCGCTATCTTTCAAAATAATCCATTTTTCTTTCATTGTGAGATCTGTTTAACACTTCAAAACCTTTCAAAGTGATTATTATTAGCCCGTCAGAGATGAACTCACCCTACAGGAGAAAACAATGATAGAAACCATCACCCACGGCGCCGAGTGGTTTATCGGGCTGTTTCAGAAAGGTGGCGAGGTCTTTACCAGCATGGTCACCGGGATCCTGCCGCTGCTGATCAGCCTGCTGGTGATCATGAATGCATTGATCAACTTTATTGGTCAGCATCGGATCGAAAAACTGGCCCAGCGCTGCGCCGGTAATCCGGTCTCCCGCTATCTGCTGCTGCCCTGCATCGGCACCTTCGTGTTCTGTAACCCGATGACCCTGAGCCTCGGGCGCTTTATGCCCGAGCGCTACAAGCCGAGCTACTACGCCGCGGCCTCTTACAGCTGCCACTCGATGAACGGTCTGTTTCCGCACATCAACCCCGGCGAGCTGTTCGTCTATCTGGGCATCGCCAGCGGCCTGACTACCCTCGGCCTGCCGCTCGGCCCGCTGGCGGTGAGTTACCTGCTGGTCGGCCTGGTGACCAACTTCTTCCGCGGCTGGGTGACCGATCTCACCACCGCCATTTTCGAAAAGAAAATGGGCATCCAGCTTGAACAGAAAGTCCAGCTTGCAGGAGCCACAGCATGACCCGTATCCGGATTGAAAAAGGCGTGGGCGGCTGGGGCGGCCCGCTGGAACTCGACGCCACCGGCGAGAAAAAGATCGTCTATATCACCGCGGGCACGCGCCCGGCGATTGTCGACAGGCTGCGCGAACTCACCGGCTGGGAAGCGGTGGACGGCTTTAAGGAGGGCGAGCCGCCGGAAGCAGAGATCGGCGTGGCGGTGATTGACTGTGGCGGCACCCTGCGCTGCGGCATCTACCCGAAGCGTCGTATTCCCACCATCAATATCCATTCAACGGGCAAATCCGGCCCGCTGGCGCAGTACATCCTGGAAGACATCTACGTCTCCGGCGTAAAAGAGGAGAACATCAGCCTGGCAGAAGGTACCGCCCCGGCGAAGAAGAGCGCGCCGCGCGAGTACGATACCAGCAAGAAGATCACCGAGCAGAGCGACGGCCTGCTGGCAAAAGTCGGGATGGGGATGGGCTCCGCGGTAGCGGTGCTGTTCCAGTCCGGGCGCGACACCATCGACACGGTGCTGAAAACCATCCTGCCGTTTATGGCCTTCGTCTCGGCGCTGATCGGCATCATCATGGCCTCCGGTCTGGGGGACTGGATCGCCCACGGCCTCGCCCCGCTGGCCAGCCATCCGCTCGGGCTGGTGACCCTGGCGCTGATCTGCTCCTTCCCGCTGCTGTCGCCGTTCCTCGGCCCCGGGGCGGTGATCGCTCAGGTGATTGGCGTGCTGATTGGCGTGCAGATTGGGCTCGGCAATATTCCCCCGCACCTCGCCCTGCCCGCGCTGTTTGCCATTAATGCCCAGGCCGCCTGCGACTTTATCCCGGTGGGGCTGTCGCTGGCCGAAGCGCGCCAGGACACCGTCCGCGTCGGCGTCCCTTCCGTGCTGGTGAGCCGCTTCCTGACCGGCGCGCCCACCGTTCTGATTGCCTGGTTCGTCTCTGGCTTTATCTATCAATAAGAGGACTTCGTCATGACCGTGATTTACCAGACCACCATTACCCGCATCGGCCAGAGCGCCGCGGATGCGCTGAGCGACCAGATGCTGATTACCTTCCGTGAAGGCGCTCCGGCGGATATCGAAGAGTTCTGTTTTATCCACTGCCACGGCGAACTGAGCGGCGCGCTGCGGCCTGGCAGCCAGCTCACGCTGGGCGACGCGCGCTATCCGGTGACGGCAGTGGGCGATGTCGCGGAGCAGAACCTGCGCGAGCTGGGGCATATCACCCTGCGTTTTGATGGCCAGACCGCGGCGGAATACCCCGGCACCGTGCACGTTGCCGGGCCGGTTCCGCAGGCGGTGATGGCCGGTTGTGTACTGAAATTTGTGGCGTAATTAAAGGAGAGAAACATGGAACAGGTTGCAGTTGTCATTGGCGGGGGACAAACCTTAGGGGAATATCTCTGCCGCGGGCTGGCCGCAGAAGGGTATCGCGTGGCGGTGGTGGACATTCAGAGCGAAAAAGCCGCCCGGGTCGCCAGCGAGATCAATAAGGAGTTTGGCGAAGGCAAGGCGTATGGCTTTGGCGCCGACGCTACCAGCGAGCCGAGCGTGATGGCGCTGTCGCACGGGGTGAATGAGATCTTTGGCCGCGTCGACCTGCTGGTGTACAGCGCCGGCATCGCCAAAGCGGCCTTTATCGGCGACGTGGAGCTGGGGGACTTTGACCGCTCGTTGCAGGTGAACCTGGTGGGCTATTTCCTCTGCGCCCGGGAGTTCTCGCGCCTGATGATCCGCGACGGCATCGCCGGGCGCATCATTCAGATCAACTCCAAATCCGGCAAGGTGGGCAGCAAGCACAACTCCGGCTACAGCGCGGCCAAGTTCGGCGGCGTGGGGCTGACCCAGTCCCTGGCGCTGGATCTGGCCGAGTACGGCATTACCGTGCACTCGCTGATGCTCGGCAACCTGCTGAAGTCGCCGATGTTCCAGTCCCTGCTGCCGCAGTACGCCACCAAGCTGGGCATCGAGGCGGATCAGGTGGAGCAGTATTACATCGATAAAGTGCCGCTGAAGCGCGGGTGTGACTATCAGGACGTGCTGAATATGCTGCTGTTTTATGCCAGCCCGAAAGCCTCCTACTGCACAGGGCAGTCGATCAATATCACCGGCGGGCAGGTGATGTTCTGATTCTATTCCCCGGTGGCGCTGCGCTTACCGGGGCTACAAAACCGTAGGCCGGGCAAGCGAAGCGCCGCCCGGCAATTAAGGAGCTGATATGGTTACCACATTAATCACCGTCGCCGTTATCGCCTGGCTGGGCCAGCTGGCGCTCGGCGGCTGGCAAATCCACCGCTTTAACCGCGCCTTCGACGCCCTCTGCCAGAAAGGCCGCGTCGGCGTAGGCCGCTCTGGCGGGCGCTTCAAACCACGGGTGATTGTTGCCATTGCGCTGGACGACAATCACCGGGTCTGCGACTCGTTGATGATGCGCGGGCTGACGGTCTTTGCCCGACCGATGAAAATTGCAGCGATTAACGGCACCGCGCTGCAGGAATTGAAGCCTGATGTGATCTTTCCCAATGATTCGCTCTGTCAGGATGCACTATCATTAGCGCTTAAATTGAAACATGGATAATTTCGATGTGAACGCTATAAGCTTGCGAAATTATCATTTCGCAACCTGAGGAACGCAACGCCTATGAAACCCCGTCAGCGGCAGGCGGCCATTCTCGACCACCTGCAAAAGCAGGGAAAATGTTCGGTTGAGGATCTGGCCCACTACTTTGACACCACCGGCACCACCATCCGCAAGGATCTGGTGATCCTGGAGAACTCCGGGGCGGTGATCCGCACCTATGGCGGCGTGGTGCTAAATAAGGACGAAGCCGATCCACCCATCGATCACAAGACGCTGATCAACACTCACCAGAAGGCGTTAATTGCTGAGGCGGCGGTCAAGTATATCCATGACGGCGACTCCATCATCCTCGACGCGGGCAGTACGGTGCTGCAGATGGTGCCGATGCTGAGCCGCTTTAATAACATCACGGTGATGACCAACAGCCTGCATATCGTCAACGCCCTGTCCGAATTCGATAACGAACAAACCATCCTGATGCCCGGCGGCACCTTCCGTAAAAAATCAGCCTCGTTTCACGGCCAGCTGGCGGAGAACGCCTTCGACCATTTCAGCTTTGACCGGCTGTTTATGGGCACCGACGGTATCGATCTCAACGCGGGCGTGACCACTTTCAACGAGGTGTTCAGCGTCAGCAAAGCGATGTGCAACGCCGCCCGGGAAGTGATCCTGATGGCCGACTCGTCGAAGTTTGGCCGTAAAAGCCCGAACATTGTCTGTAGCCTTGAGAGCGTCGATAAGCTGATCACCGACGCGGGTATCGATCCGGCGTTCAAAAAAGCGCTGGAAGAGAAAGGAATCGAAGTGATTGTAACCGGAGAGCGAGATGAGTGAATTTCTGTTAAACGCGGGTCGCCAGACCCTGATGCTCGAACTGCAGGAGGCCAGCCGCCTGCCGGACCGTCTGGGAGAAGATTTCGTTCGGGCGGCAAACACCATTATTCAGTGCGAAGGGAAAGTGATCGTCGCGGGCATCGGTAAATCCGGGCATATCGGCAAAAAGATTGCCGCGACCCTGGCCAGCACCGGCACCCCGGCCTTTTTCGTCCATCCGGCGGAAGCCCTGCACGGCGACCTGGGGATGATCGAAAGCCGCGACGTGCTGCTGTTTATCTCCTATTCCGGCTCGGCGAAAGAGCTGGATCTGATCCTGCCGCGCCTGCAGGAAAAATCGGTCGCGCTGCTGGCGATGACCGGTAAATCCCGCTCGCCGCTGGCGCTGGCTGCCAAAGCCACGCTGGATATTTCGGTGGAGCGCGAAGCCTGCCCGATGCACCTGGCCCCGACCTCCAGCACCGTGAATACCCTGATGATGGGCGATGCGCTGGCGATGGCGGTGATGCAGGCCCGCGGCTTTAATGAAGAAGATTTTGCCCGCTCCCACCCTGCAGGCGCGCTGGGCGCACGCCTGCTGAACAAGGTGCACCACCTGATGCGCACCGACGAGGCCACCCCGCAGGTGAAGCTGAACGCCAGCGTGATGGACGCGATGCTGGAGCTGAGCCGCACCGGCCTGGGGCTGGTGGCGGTCTGCGATGACGACAATCAGGTAAAAGGCGTCTTCACCGACGGCGACCTGCGTCGCTGGCTGGTGGGCGGCGGCAAGCTGGAGGTGAGCGTCAGCAGCGCCATGACCACCGGCGGCCTCACGCTGAAGGCCGACAGTCGCGCTATTGAAGCCAAAGAGCTGCTGCTGAAGCGCAAAATCACCGCCGCCCCGGTGGTGGACGAAAATGGCCGCCTGTGCGGCGCCATCAACCTGCAGGATTTCTACCAGGCAGGCATTATCTAGCTTTTCAGACCCAGACGTTTCGCCAGCCGGTGCAGGTTGGCGACGTCGGTCTCCAGCGCCCTCGCGCTTGCCGCCCAGCTGCGACCGTTCTGCTCCAGCGCCCGGGCGATCGTCTGGCGCTGAAACTCTTCCGTCGCCTCACGCAGGTTCTGATTCACCACCACTGGGGTTTCCGGCGTTACCGCAGGCGCGCTCTCATCATGCAGGGCAAAATGCTGGGCGTGGATCACCACGTCATCCCCCAGCCGCGCCGCCCGGGCCAGCACTACCGCCCGGTGGATGGCATGCTCCAGCTCGCGCACGTTGCCCGGCCAGCCGTAGCTCAGCAGGTGCGCCCGCGCGCCGGGGCTGAGCACCACCCGGGATAACCCCATCCGCAGCCGGCACTGTTCGCAGAAATAGCCCGCCAGCAGCACCACGTCCTCGCCCCGCTCGCGCAGCGGCGGTACCGAAAGCGGGAAAACGCTCAGGCGATGGAACAGGTCGGCGCGGAAGTTTCCGGCCAGCACCTCTTCACGCAGATCGCGGTTGGTGGCCGCCAGCACCCGCACGTCAACCCGCAGGCTGCGGTCGTCGCCCACCCGCTGGATATCGCCGTACTGCAGTACCCGCAGCAGCTTGGCCTGCAGCGCCAGCGACAGCTCGCCAATCTCATCAAGGAACAGGGTGCCGTTATCGGCCATCTCAAACTTGCCGCTGCGGTTGCTGATGGCTCCGGTAAAGGCCCCTTTGACGTGGCCGAACAGCTCGCTCTCCGCCACGCTTTCCGGCAGGGCGGCGCAGTTGAGGTAGACCAGCGGATTAACCGCCCTCGGTGAGGCCTCGTGGATGGCTTTCGCCACCAGCTCTTTGCCGGTGCCGGTTTCGCCCTCGATCAGCACGTTCAGGTCGGAGGCGGCGACAATCTCAATCTCTTTTTTCAGGCTCATCATGCCCGGCGACAGACCGATCATCTCGGTGTTTTTCACCTGCTCAAAGGCCGCCGGGCCCGCGGGCAGGCTATTCTGGCTCTCGAGCTGCTCAATCAGCAGGGCATTGTTCAGCGCCCCGGCGGCGAGAGCGGCAATCAGCCTCAGCTCCTCGTCGCTGAAGGTATCGAACTGGTCCGGCGACATGCCGTCGAGGGTCAGGGCCCCAATCAGGTTCTGCCCGGCAAACAGCGGCAGGCCGATACAGGCGTGCACTTTCAGGCTCTCCTGGCCGGGGATCAGCCCGTCGTAAGGATCGGGCAGGTCGCTGTCGGCCGGGAAGCGGACCACATCCCCGGCGCGGGCGATAGTCTCCATCCGCGGATGACCCTCCAGGGTAAAGCGCCGCCCCAGCACGTCCTGGGCCAGGCCGTCGATCGCCAGCGGGATAAACTGCCGTCCTTCATAGCGCAGCAGCGCCGAGGCATCGCAATCCAGCACGTGACGCAGGGTGGAGATCAGCCGCTGAAAACGATCCTGATGACCAATGCCGCTCTGCAATTCAATGGCGATTTTCGCCAGCACCTCTACAGAAAAACTCATTCTCGCCTCGCTGTCATTTTGACAATGCATCTTGTCATATTGACTATATCAATGACAGTCAAATTGACTACCCATCAGGGGTTAATATTTTAAAAATGCTTTAAAATCAATATAATAAAAAGTTGGCACGCAACCTGCAATTACCATTACATCTTTCGTTTAATTTCGCTGTATTAAGTTGAGGTTGCTATGTCTATTCTGGTTAAAAACAATATTCATTGGGTTGGTCAACGTGACTGGGAAGTACGTGATTTTCACGGGACGGAGTACAAAACGCTGCGCGGCAGCAGCTACAACAGCTATCTCATCCGGGAAGAAAAAAACGTTCTGATCGATACCGTCGATCATAAATTCAGCCGTGAGTTCGTGCAAAACCTGCGCAGTGAAATTGACCTGGCCGATATCGACTACATCATCATTAACCATGCTGAAGAAGATCACGCCGGTGCCCTGACCGAGCTGATGTCCTGCATCCCGGACACCCCGATCTACTGCACCAATAACGCCATCGACTCCATCAATGGTCACCATCACCATCCGGAGTGGAATTTCAACGTGGTGAAAACCGGTGACTCACTGGATATCGGCAACGGCAAACAGCTGATCTTCGTTGAAACTCCGATGCTGCACTGGCCGGACAGCATGATGACCTACATGACCGGCGACGCCGTGCTGTTCAGTAACGACGCCTTCGGCCAGCACTACTGCGACGAACGTCTGTTCAATGATGAAGTGGATCAGGCCGAGCTGTACGAGCAGTGCCAGCGCTACTACGCCAACATCCTGACCCCGTTCAGCCGTCTGGTCACGCCAAAAATTACCGAAATCCTCGGCTTCAACCTGCCGGTGGATATGATTGCCACCTCCCACGGGGTGGTATGGCGTGAGAACCCAACCCAGATCGTCGAGCAGTACCTGAAATGGGCGGCGGACTATCAGGAAGATCGCATCACCATTTTCTACGACACCATGTCCAACAACACCCGCATGATGGCCGACGCGATTGCCCAGGGCATCAACGAAGTGGATCCGAACGTGGCGGTGAAAATCTTTAACGTGGCGCGCAGCGACAAGAACGACATTCTGACCAACGTCTTCCGCTCCAAAGGCGTGCTGGTGGGCACCTCCACCATGAACAACGTGATGATGCCGAAAATTGCCGGCCTGGTGGAAGAGATGACCGGCCTGCGCTTCCGTAACAAACGCGCCAGCGCCTTCGGCTCCCACGGCTGGAGCGGCGGCGCGGTCGACCGTCTCTCTACCCGTCTGCAGGATGCGGGCTTTGAAATGTCGATGAGCCTGAAGGCGAAATGGCGTCCGGATCTGGATGCGCTGGAAATCTGTCGTCAGCACGGCCGCGACATTGCACGTCAGTGGGCGCTCGCTCCGCTGCCGGAAGCGACCGCTAAAGCCACACCAGAGCAGGAAGCCAGCGCCGGTGCAGAAGCGGCAGCCGCCGACCTCGGCCCTTGCATGCAGTGCAGCGTCTGCCAGTGGATTTACGATCCGGCCCTCGGCGAACCGCTGCAGGATGTCGCCCCAGGCACACCGTGGAACGACGTGCCGGATAACTTCCTCTGCCCGGAATGTTCCCTCGGTAAAGACGTCTTTGACGAACTGGCATCGGAGGCAAAATGAGCCAGGGTATCGTGATTATCGGCTCGGGCTTCGCCGCCCGCCAGCTGGTGAAAAATATCCGTAAACAGGATGCGAACGTCCCGCTGACGCTGATCGCCGCGGACAGCATGGATGAGTACAACAAGCCAGACTTAAGCCACGTTATCAGCCAGAGTCAGCACGCCGACGACCTCACCCGCCAGACGGCGGGGGAGTTTGCCGAACAGTTTAACCTGCGCCTGTTCCCCTACAGCTGGGTAACCGACATCGATGCCGCAGCACACGTGGTCAAAGCGAAAGACAAGCAGTGGTCGTATGACAAACTGGTGCTGGCCACCGGGGCCTCGGCCTTTGTGCCGCCGGTTCCGGGCCGCGAGCTGATGCTGACTCTCAACAGCCAGACGGAGTACCGCGCCTGCGAAACCACGCTGCGTGACGCCAAAAGGGTGATGATTGTCGGCGCGGGGCTTATCGGCAGCGAACTGGCGATGGATTTTTGCCGGGCCGGGAAAGCAGTCACCCTGGTTGACCACTCCGCCAGCATTCTGTCGGCGCTGATGCCAGCCGAAGTAAGCAGTCGCTTACAACATCGGCTGACCGATATGGGCGTGCATCTGCAGCTGAAATCCCAGCTGCAAAGCCTGACCAAAACCGATAACGGCATCTGCGCCCTGCTGGACAGAGACCGCTGCATTGAGGTGGATGTGGTCATTGCCGCCACCGGCCTGCGTCCGGAAATCGGGCTGGCCCAGCGTGCTGGAGCAGAAACCAACCGCGGCGTGAAGGTCGACAGCTATCTGCAAACCACGCAGCCGGATATCTATGCCCTGGGCGACTGCGCCGAAATCAACGGCCAGGTACTGCCGTTCCTGCAGCCGATCCAGTTAAGCGCCATGTATCTGGCGAAGAACCTGCTCGGGGGCAATACCCCATTGAAACTGCCTGCGATGCTGGTGAAGGTCAAAACGCCGGAACTGCCTTTGCATCTGGCAGGCGAAACTCAGCGTCAGGATCTGAACTGGCAGATCGCCATCGAACCTCAGGGGATGGTGGCGAAAGGGGCCGACAGCGAGGGCAATTTACGCGCCTTCGTGGTCAGCGAAGATCGCATGAAGGAGGCCTTCGCCCTGCTGAAATCATTACCTGTTTAACCCTCAAACTCTTGCTCTACTCGTTGTATGCTTGTCCGATTTTGCCTTTCGCAGCCCCGGTGCCCCGGGGCTTTTTTAATGCGGAACAGCTGCTAAACCCCGTCCTGTTTTAATCCCTTTTTGCGGCCTACCCTGTTGCGGTACTCATCAGCCGGAGACCGCCAATGAACAACTTCACCCAGGAAATTAACTATCTTGCTGCCTGGTTCAGGCAGGTGAAGAAGCATGAACATATTTTATTTCGCTGGCTGTATCTCAGCCCGGAAGCGCGCATTGAGCGCCTGCGCGAATTGATGCTGCCGGTCAGCCAGGGTAAGCACTGATTGCCCGGCGGCGCTACGCTTGCACGGGCCTACGGTTTTTGTAGGCCGGGTAAGGCGTAGCCGCCACCCGGCAAAACAAACCGCACTGTTTATTATCCCGCAAAAACCCCTACACTCTTCGCAACGCCTTTGTCAGGGATGCCGCCATGCGCCAGATCCAGAAAATCCGCCAGTACCAGCGGCTCGCCGTGCATTACGGTTTGAGCGCCAGACTCACCACCATCGCCGAGGTGGCCGAGGTAGCGCTGTGCAGCGAACGCCACGCCCGCACGCTGTTACGCCAGCTGGCAGAAAGCGGCTGGCTAAGCTGGAAGGCGCAGCCGGGGCGCGGGCATCGCGCCACCCTGCACTGCCTGGTGACCACCAGCGAGCTCAGCGCCCCGCTAATGCATGCCTGCCTGGAGAAGGGGGATTATCAGAGCGCGCTCCAGCTGGCGGACGGCGATCCGGCCAGCCTGCACCACATCATCACCCCGTTTCTCGGCGGAAAATGGCTGAAACATCAGCCGACGCTGCGTATCCCCTGGTATCGCCCGCTCACCTCCCTGCACCCGGCGCTGCATCGTCGGCGCGCCGAGCAGCATATCATCTGCGCGGTTCACGCCGGGTTAACCCGTTATGAACCGGGCCAGGCGCAGCCGGTGGCCGATCTGGCGCACCACTGGGCCTGCTCTGACGACGGACTGCGCTGGCATTTTTACCTGCGCAGCGGTGCGCACTGGCATAACGGCCAGCCGCTAAGTGATGACGATATTCTGAGTGCGGTACAGCAGCTGCTGAGTGACCCGGCCCGCAACAGCGGGTTGCTGCATATCGACGCGGTCACCCTCGTCGCCCCCTGGTGTCTGGCGGTATATCTGCATGCCCCGGATGCCCTGCTGGCCCACCGCCTGGCGCATCCGGTCTGCCGCCTGCCGCACCCCCGACAGCCGGAGATTGGCGCCGGGCCGTTCGCCATTGCCCGCCACCACTCGCATTTTCTGCGCCTCGAGCGCCAGCCCTGGTACTTTGCTGCCCATCCGCTGCTGCACGCCATTGAGTTCTGGCGCACCGGCACGGTCGCCGATAAACCGGCGTGGATAACAGTCGGAAAAGGCAGCGCTCCGCAGGAAGCGGTCACCTCAACCAGCGGCGGTTTTGCATGGCTGATGGTCAATGCGAAACTGCCCAACGCGCTGGCCGCCTGGCTGCGCCAGACCGCCCTGACGCTCAATCAGCTGTGCTTTGGCCGCCGCGAGGATCTGCAGATCCAGACCGAAATCCTCCCGGGCCTGCAGGTGCCTACCCTGGCTGCGCCCGCTGATATCGACCTGCCGCCCCGGCTGAAACTGGTGTGCTACAACACCCCGGAGCTGCGCGAGCTGGCTGAAACCCTGCGGCTTCAGCTGCAGCCCCACGGCTGTGAGCTGCAGACCGAGTGGAAAGATCGCGACGGCTGGTATGCCCCTGATACCCTGGCGGACGCCGATCTGCTGCTGGGGGATCATCTGGCGACCGGCATGGCGGAGTTTGCGCTGGCGGAGTGGTTTATCTATGAACCCGCCTGGGCCACGGCGTTGGGCGAGGCGGGATGGGAGGCGGCAAAACAGCAGCTGATGCAAACCAGCGACAGCGCAGCGCATTTTCACGCCCATCTGACGCCCTTTTTCCAGCGTCTGCTGGCGGAGGGGCGCTGCACGCCGCTGTTCCACTACCGCTACCGGATCAACGCCCTGGAAAACGTGCAGGATATGGTCCTGACCGCGGGCGGCTGGCTCGATTTTACCCGCGCCTGGCTGCCCCCGGCCGCCGAATTGTGATTAGCGGTGCGGACCGGGGATCACCGAATCACGCAGGATCAGCTCCCCGTCAAAGGTCTGCTGGAAGGTGAACTCTCCGCCGTCGAGCATAAAGATCAGGCGGCTAATGGTCTCTTTTACCATCTCGGTCACCGGTACGCGTACGCTGGAGAGCGCGGGCACCACGTAGGGCGCCATCGCAATGTCATCGAAACCGACTACTGAAACCGCCCCCGGCGCGGCGATCCCGCTGTCGTGGAGCTGCTTAATGGCGCCGATCGCCATGTCGTCGTTGCTTGCCACCAGCGCGGTAAAATTCTCACCGCGCGCAAGCAGCGTCGCCACCCCTGCCGCCCCGCTGGCCGGCGTCCATTTGCCCTCGACAATCAGCGATTCGCGCAGCGGTATCCGGTGCGCAGCAAGCGCGTCCCTGTAGCCGGAAAGACGCTCAATCCCGGTGGGTGAATCCAGCGATCCGGTAATAAACGCGATGTCGCGATGGCCCTGTTCGATAAGGGTCGACACCGCCGCCTGGCTGGAGGCTTTATGATCTGACCAGACGCAGTGGCTGCTGTTTTTACGCAGGCGACGGTTGAGCACCATCACCGGCTGCTCGTGCTTCTGGATAATCTCGTCCATCTCATCGACGCTGAGAAAACGCGGGTAGATGATGATCGCATCACAGCGCATATCGAGCAGATACTGAATCGCTTCGCGCTCTTCGTCGGCGCTGTGCTTGCCATCGGCGAGGATCAGCTGCCGCCCTTTCTCCTCGGTCATTCTGGCGGCGTGGAACAGCAATTCGCTGAAATAGACCCCGTGGTAGAGGGTGTTGGTCACCACCAGCCCGAGGGTTTGCGTGCGTTTGGTCGCCAGGTTGCGCGCCAGTAAATTGGGCCGGTAGCCGCTCTCTTCAATCGCCTGAAAAACCCGGTCTTTTGTCTCCTGGCTCACGTAGCCATTGCCCGAAAGCACCCGGGAAACCGTCGCCTTCGAGACCCCTGCCCGCTTCGCCACTTCCAGCATCGTGGTCATCAATCTGTTCCGTCTGAATCTGATGAGCGGCAGTGTACTGTACCGCGTGGAAAATGTCGCAGCAGGACGATCACGCTTTTAGGGCCCTTATGCGATCGTCATCACGAATCTAAAAAATGGTCAAAACGCGATCTTGTTTGATCCCAGGAAACTCTTCATGATTTTGTGGAACCGGTTTCCTATATAAGTTTCATCGTTGCAGACGGTGAAGACGTACCTTACTGATAAAACAGGATACAACCCGATGGCCAAAAATTATGCTGCGCTGGCGAATGCCGTTGTCAGCGCGCTCGGCGGCAAAGACAACATCGTCGCCGTCACCCACTGCATGACCCGACTGCGCTTCGTGGCGAAAGACGAGAGCCTGATCGACAGCGCCACGCTTAAAAGCATCAGCGGCGTGCTGGGGGTAGTGCGCAACGACAACCAGTGCCAGGTGATCATCGGCAACACCGTTTCCCAGGCGTATCGCGAGGTGGTCAATCTGCTGCCCGCCGACATGCAGCCTGCCGCGCCGCAGGGGCCACAAAAGCTGACCCTGAAACGCATTGGCGCCGGGATCCTCGACGCGCTGATCGGCACCATGTCCCCGCTGATCCCGGCGATCATCGGCGGGTCGATGGTCAAACTGCTGGCGATGATCCTCGAGATGACCGGCGTGCTGACCAAAGGCGAGCCGACCCTGACCATTCTGACGGTGATCGGTGACGGGGCGTTCTTCTTCCTGCCGCTGATGGTGGCTGCCTCTGCCGCGGTAAAATTCAAAACCAACATGTCGCTGGCGATTGCCATTGCGGGCGTGCTGGTTCATCCGAGCTTTATCGAGCTGATGGCCAAAGCGGCGCAGGGCGAGCACGTCGAGTTCGCCTTTATTCCGGTCACCGCGGTGAAGTACACCTACACGGTGATCCCAGCGCTGGTGATGACCTGGTGCCTGTCGTATATCGAACGCTGGGTGGATCGCATCACGCCAGCGGTGACGAAAAACTTCCTGAAGCCAATGCTGATCGTGCTGATTGCCGCCCCGCTCGCCATCGTCCTGATTGGACCGCTGGGGATCTGGATCGGTAGCGCCATCTCCGCGCTGGTTTACACCATTCATGGCTATCTGGGCTGGCTGTCCGTTGCCATCATGGGCGCGCTGTGGCCGCTGCTGGTGATGACCGGGATGCACCGCGTCTTTACCCCAACCATCATTCAGACCATTGCCGAAACCGGCAAAGAAGGGATGGTAATGCCGTCAGAAATCGGCGCCAACCTGTCGCTCGGCGGTTCGTCGCTGGCGGTAGCGTGGAAAACCAAAAACCCGGAACTGCGCCAGACGGCATTGGCCGCCGCGGCTTCTGCCATCATGGCGGGGATCTCTGAACCCGCGCTGTACGGCGTGGCGGTTCGCCTGAAACGCCCGTTGATTGCGAGCCTGATCAGCGGCTTTATCTGCGGCGCTGTCGCCGGTATTGCCGGACTGGCCAGCCACTCAATGGCGGCCCCGGGCCTGTTTACCAGCGTCCAGTTCTTCGACCCGGCTAACCCGATGTCTATCGTCTGGGTATTCGGGGTAATGGCCCTGGCCGTGGTGCTCTCTTTCGTGCTGACCCTGATTCTGGGCTTTGAAGATATCCCGGTAGAAGAGGAAGCGGAAAAAGCGCGCGCCCTGCAAACCGCACCGGTCCAGGCCAAAGCAGCACAAGCATAAATGTTTAGCGAGGTAACAATGTCAGTTTTTCCACAAGGATTTTTATGGGGCGGCGCACTGGCCGCTAACCAGAGCGAAGGCGCATACCGCGAAGGCGGCAAGGGCCTGACCACCGTCGATATGATCCCCCACGGCGCCAACCGCCTGGCGGTAAAAGTCGGCAAGGAAAAACGCTTTTCGCTGCGTGATGACGAGTTCTATCCCAGCCACGACGCGATCGATTTTTACCATCGCTATAAAGAAGATATCGCCTTAATGGCCGAGATGGGCTTCACGGTATTCCGTACCTCGATTGCCTGGAGCCGTCTCTACCCGAACGGCGACGAGCCGCTGCCTAATAAAGAGGGGATTGCCTTTTACCGTGCGGTGTTCGAGGAGTGCAAAAAGTACAACATCGAGCCGCTGGTGACCCTGTGCCACTTCGACGTGCCGATGCATCTGGTCACCGAGTACGGCTCCTGGCGCAACCGCAAGATGGTCGACTTCTTTGCCCGCTATGCGCGCACCTGCTTCGAGGAGTTCAACGGGCTGGTGAAGTACTGGCTGACCTTCAACGAGATCAACATCATGCTGCACAGCCCGTTCTCCGGCGCCGGGCTGGTGTTTGAGGAAGGCGAAAACGAAGATCAGGTCAAGTACCAGGCGGCGCACCACGAGCTGGTGGCAAGCGCGCTGGCGACCAAAATTGCCCACGAGGTGAATCCTGAACACCAGGTCGGCTGCATGCTGGCGGGCGGCAACTTCTACCCGTACTCCTGCAAACCGGAAGACGTGTGGATGGCGCTGGAAAAAGACCGCGAGAACCTGTTCTTTATCGACGTGCAGGCCCGCGGTAGCTACCCGGCGTACTCGGCCCGCGTGTTCCGCGAAAAAGGGGTGGTGATTGTTAAAGACCCCGGCGATGACGCGCTGCTGAAAAACACCGTCGATTTTGTGTCGTTCAGCTATTACGCCTCGCGCTGCGCGTCGGCGGATATGAACGCGGGCAACACCAGCGCGGCCAACATCGTCAAATCCCTGCGCAACCCGCACATCGAGGTAAGCGAATGGGGCTGGGGCATCGACCCGCTGGGCCTGCGCATCACCATGAACATGATGTACGACCGCTACCAGAAGCCGCTGTTCCTGGTGGAAAACGGGCTGGGGGCGAAAGATGAGATTGACGCTAACGGCGAGATCAACGATGACTACCGCATCAGCTACCTGCGGGAGCACATCCGCGCCATGGGCGATGCGATTGTAGACGGCATTCCGCTGATCGGCTACACCAGCTGGGGCTGTATCGATCTGGTGGCCGCCTCAACGGGCGAGATGAGCAAGCGCTACGGCTTTATCTATGTCGATCGCGATGATGCCGGCAACGGCACCCTCGATCGCAAACGCAAAAAATCGTTCTGGTGGTACAAGAAAGTGATCGCCAGCAACGGTGCAGATTTAGAATAACCCCCTTCGCCGGGCGGCGCTGCGCTTGCCCGGCCTACAAACGTCCTCATAAACCCAATAGTTTCATGGCGTTATTATCGTTCATTGACACCATGAATATATCATTGTATAAAACTCCGCCGAAATAAATGATATTCATTCTCAGCCAGGCGCTCGAGCTGGCATCAATAAATTAATGAAGGATAGCGTTTCATGAAAAAGGTCATCAGCGCATTAGGATTGCTGATCGCAACAGCAGGATCGGCTTTTGCGACCACGTATCCTCTGACGATTGAGAATTGCGGATATAAAGAAACCTTCACCAAAGCGCCGGAACGCGTCGTCGCGCTGGGACAAAACACCGTTGAAATTCTGCTGCTGTTAGGCCTTGAAGATAAAGTTGCTGCCAGCGCCTTCTGGCCAACCAAAGTGCTGCCGCAGCTGGCTGAACAGAATAAAAAAGTCAAAACGCTGACCGTCGAAATCCCGACCCTGGAATCTATTCTGGCGCAAAACCCGGACTTCGTTCCGGCGCAGCTGCCGCTGCTGCTGGGGCCAGAGAGCAAAGTCGCCAAACGCGAAGATCTGGCCACCGTGGGCGTGAACAGCTATATGTCGCCGGGGATGTGCGCCACCAAAAAAGACATTGGTGATATGTACGGCAGTCGCCAGAAGCTGTGGGACATGACCTTCCTGTATAAAGAGATCGAAGATTTCGCCAAAATCTTTAACGTCGAAGATCGCGGTCAGGCGCTGATTGCCGACTTCAAAAAGCGCGAAGCCGATCTGCGCAGCGAATTCAGCAAAAACAAAAAAGACCTCTCCTTCGTCTTCTGGTTCTCCAGCTCCTCCCCCTCTTCTGACGCCTACGTCGGCGGCAAAAACAGCGCCTCCGGCTTTATCGCCAACGTGCTGGGCGGCCACAACGCCATTACCTCCGAAACCGAATGGCCGACCGTCGGCTGGGAAAGCATTATTGCCGCTAACCCGGACGTGATCGTGGTCTCCAGCCTCGACCGTAATCGCTGGGCGCTGGACAATGCCCAGGAAAAAATCAAATTCCTGAAGAGCGATCCGGCCGTCAGCCAGCTCGATGCCGTTAAAAAAGGTCATATTGTGATCATGGACGGCCAGGCGATGAACCCGACCATCCGCACCATCTACGGCGCGGAGCAGATTGGTGAACAGCTCAGAAAGATGGGACTCAATTAATGACCGCAGTGGTTCAACAGACCCGACATAACTGGCTGCTGCCGGCGTCGGGTTTTCTGGCGATAGTGGCGTTGCTGCTGGTGATTGCCATCGGCGTCAGCGTGGGGGAGTTGTCGATCCCCCTGCAGAGCGTGTTCTATGCCATTACCAATAAAATCGGCTTAACCGAGGTTCCGCTCAACCGCATCTACGAGAGCGTGATCTGGGACTTCCGCCTGAGCCGGGCGCTGGTTGCCGCCTGCTGCGGTGCGGGCCTGGCGATTTGCGGCGCGGTGCTGCAAAGCCTGCTGAAAAACGCCCTCGCCGAACCCTACGTGCTGGGCGTCTCTGCCGGAGCGTCCACCGGCGCGGTCGCCGTCGTGGTGCTGGGCATTGGCAGCGGCACCGTCACCCTTTCCGCCGGGGCTTTTGCCGGAGCCTTTGCCGCCTTTGCCTTTGTGGCCCTGCTCACCAACGGCGCGCGCGGCGGCAGCGAACGCACCATTCTTGCCGGGGTTGCCGCCTCGCAGCTGTTTAACGCCATTACCGCCTGGACCGTCAGCACTTCGGCCAGCGCCCAGCAGGCGCGCGACGTGATGTTCTGGCTGCTGGGCAGCTTTAGCGGCGTGAGATGGCCGGAGTTCCAGCTGGTGCTGGTGGTGATGCTGGTGGGTCTGGCGATCTGCCTGTATTACGCCCGCGCGCTGGATGCCTTCACCTTTGGCGACGATGCCGCCGCCTCGCTGGGGATCGCCGTGCCCTGGGTGCGCCTGATCCTGTTTATCGTCACCGCGTTAATGACCGCGACCATCGTCAGCATGGCGGGCTCCATTGGCTTTGTCGGCCTGGTGGTGCCACACATGATGCGCTTCTTCTTTGGTCCGCTGCACCGCACGCTGCTCATCGCCAGCGCGCTGGCCGGGGCGATCCTGATGGTGCTGGCGGATATCGCCTCCCGCCTGCTGATCGCCCCGCAAAGCCTGCCGGTTGGCGTGGTAACCGCGCTGGTGGGCGTCCCGTTCTTTGCCATGATTATCTATCGTTCAAGGAATAAGTGATGAGCATCACTGCTGAAAATATCACCTGGAAGGTGGGTAAAAAGATCATCGTCGACGATGTCTCTCTGGCGGTATCGCAGGGGCAGACCGTCGGCCTGCTGGGGCCAAACGGCTCCGGCAAATCGTCGCTGCTGCGGATCCTTGCCGGGTTGCGTCGCCCGCATAGCGGCACCGTCGCGCTGGATGGTAAAAGCATCAATGGGATCGCCAAAAAGCAGCTTGCCCGCCGGGTGGCCTTTGTGGAGCAACACGGCATGACCGATGCCAATATGCGCGTGCGGGACGTGGTGAAGCTGGGGCGTATTCCGCACCACTCCCCGTTCTCCGGCTGGACGGCGCAGGATGACGAGACCGTCAATTCAGCGCTGAAGACGGTGGATATGCTGCATAACAGCGATCAGGGCTGGCTGAGTCTTTCCGGCGGTGAACGCCAGCGCGTACACATTGCCCGGGCGCTGGCCCAGATGCCGACCGAAATCCTGCTGGACGAGCCCACCAACCACCTGGATATCCACCACCAGATGCAGCTGATGCAGTTGATCAGCCAGCTGCCGGTCACCAGCATCGTCGCCATTCACGATCTTAACCACGCCGCGATGTTCTGCGATGCGCTGATTGTGATGCAGAAAGGGCGTATTGTCGCCTCGGGCACGCCGCAGGAGATCCTTACCGAAGAGCTGCTGTGGGAGGTGTTCCGGGTGAAAACCCGCATTGAGCTGTCGCCTTACCACGGCAAAAAACATATCCATTACCTCGTCTGAGGCGAGGTAAGTCGTGCTCCCGATCCGTCCCGCAACGCAACTCTGGCCGCCCGTATTACTGGGCAGCCAGTTTGTTTTCAACATCGGTTTTTATGCCGTTGTCCCCTTCCTGGCGATCTTTTTACGTGACGATATGCTGCTCTCCGGCGGGCTTATCGGGCTGGTGCTTGGGCTGCGAACCTTCTCCCAGCAGGGAATGTTTATCGTCGGCGGTGCCCTTTCCGATCGCTACGGTGCGCGCATTATCATTCTTTGCGGCTGCGTGGTGCGGGTGGTGGGCTACCTGCTGCTGGCCTTTGGCTACAGCCTGCCCGTTATCATCGCCGGAGCGTGCCTCACCGGGATCGGCGGCGCGCTCTTCTCCCCCTCCATCGAAGCCTTGCTGGCAAAAGCCGGAACCCGCAGCGAGGCGCAGGGCAAACGCAGCCGCGCCGAGTGGTTCGCGCTGTTTGCGGTATGCGGCGAGCTGGGGGCGGTGCTTGGCCCGGTGGCAGGTGCCCTGCTCACCGGCCTGGGCTTTCGTCAGGTGGCGCTGGCCGGGGCTGCGGTCTTCGTGATAGCCCTGATTGTGCTGTTCTTCTGCCTGCCGGCCGGGTCGGCAAAAAACCAGCCGCTACAGATCACCCCGTGGTGGACTACTTTTCGCCAGCCGCGGTTTGTGGCCTTTATCATCGCCTGGAGCAGCTGGCTGTTAAGCTATAACCAGCTCTATCTGGCGCTGCCGGTTGAGATCCAGCGTGCCGGGGGGAGCGAAAAAGATCTCGGCCCGCTGTTTATGCTGGCCTCGGGGCTGGTGATCCTTTTTCAGCTACCGCTGGCGCGCTTTGCCCGTCGGATGGGCGCGGTGCGGATCCTGCCGGTGGGCTTTCTGCTGATTGCTGCGTCCTTCCTGAGCGTGGCGCTCTTTGCGCCCTCAGAGCCGGCATCCGGCTGGCTGCGTCTGCTGCCTGCGGCCTGCTTTGTTACGCTACTGACCACCGGACAGATGCTGCTGGTGCCAGCGGGCAAAGACGTGGTGCCGTGGTTTGCGAGTGAATCGACCTTAGGCGCGCACTACGGCGCCCTGGCCACCGCGGGTGGATGCGCGGTACTGGCGGGAAATTTATTGCTGGGCGATCTGCTCGACCAGGCGCTGACGCCCTCCGTCGGGGCAAGCACTCCGTGGCTGGTGCTGGCGGTGTTCCCGCTGTGCAGCGCCCTCGCCATGGTGGTTATCTGCCGCCCGATGCGCAGGCCGCGTGCCTGAGGGTCATTTTTTCGGGCGGTACTTTTCCGGCAGCGCCGGGACCGGGCGGCGATCGTCGATCAGATGGCGAATGGTTAAAATCGGGTGACGCCAGAGCATCCGCGGCCCCGCCCAGCGCATCACCTGTTTCATCTCTTCCCGTTTAGCCGGCTGATAGCAATGAACCGGACACTGCTTGCAGGCCGGTTTCTCCTCGCCAAACACGCATTTATCCAGCCGCTTGTCAGCGTATTCGTTCAGCGCCGGATAGTGCCCTGCGGCTTTTGATGCCTCCGGACACTGCTTTTCATACAGCGCGATCATCTTGCGGATGGTCTCTTTTTCGCGCGCGATCCGTTTTCCTGACATGGTCTGATACCCATTCATAAGTTGTATTTATAATAACTTTTTCTGTGGGGATGTTCAGCCCGATTTCATCTTTTACATTGCGTTTCCTGAAGGCGCTTCGCAGTTATGCGTTTGTCTTCGCCACATTTTACTGGCATTTTATACAGGTGTTTGTTTCACCGGATCCTTCCCTGAGAAAAAGGAGTTTCTATGTCGGATATGTGCATGCCCAGACCCAGCCGCCATCTTACCGTGGGCTATTTCAGAAAACGTCACGAGGATCGTAAGACCAAGATCCCGACGCGCTACAGCGTGCACGCCGCGCTGAGCTTAAAAGGCGACTGGCTGGAAGAGGCCGGTTTTAAAACCCATTCCCGGGTGCGGGTGCTGGTTGAACAGGGGAAATTAGTGATTGAGCTGATTGCTGACGAGGCGGGTTAACGCCGCGACATTTTGCTGCGCCGGGCCATTTTTTCATGCGACAATAGCGGCAATACACGACGCTAACGTCGCCTGAACAGCACTATTTTCAAAGAAATGGACATCATCACTCCATGACCACTACTGACAATTTCGACGCGCATACCCCCATGATGCAGCAGTACCTGAAGCTGAAAGCTCAGCATCCGGAGATCCTGCTGTTTTACCGGATGGGCGACTTTTACGAGCTGTTTTATGACGATGCGAAACGCGCGTCACAGCTGCTCGACATCTCGCTGACCAAACGCGGGGCCTCAGCCGGGGAACCGATCCCGATGGCCGGGATCCCGCATCACGCGGTAGAGAACTACCTGGCGAAGCTGGTCAATCAGGGAGAGTCGGTCGCCATCTGCGAACAGATTGGCGATCCGGCCACCTCGAAAGGCCCGGTCGAGCGCAAAGTGGTACGTATCGTCACCCCCGGCACCATCAGCGATGAAGCGCTATTACAGGAGCGCCAGGATAACCTGCTCGCCGCCATCTGGCAGGACAGCAAAGGTTTCGGCTATGCCACCCTGGATATCAGCTCCGGGCGTTTTCGTCTGAGCGAACCGGCCGACCGGGAAACCATGGCCGCCGAGCTGCAGCGCACCAACCCGGCGGAACTGCTGTATGCCGAAGACTTTGCCGAAATGGGTCTGCTCGAAGGCCGTCGCGGCCTGCGTCGTCGTCCGCTGTGGGAGTTTGAGATCGACACCGCGCGCCAGCAGCTCAATCTGCAGTTTGGCACCCGGGATCTGACCGGCTTCGGCGTTGAAAATGCCCCCCGTGGCCTGTGCGCCGCGGGCTGTTTGCTGCAGTACGTGAAAGACACCCAGCGCACCGCCCTGCCGCATATCCGCTCTATTACCATTGAGCGCCAGCAGGACAGCATCATCATGGATGCCGCCACCCGTCGCAATCTGGAGATCACCCAGAACCTGGCCGGAGGCGTGGAGAACACCCTCGCCTCGGTGCTCGACAGCACCGTCACCCCGATGGGCAGCCGCATGTTGAAACGCTGGCTGCATATGCCGGTTCGCGACATCACCACCCTCACCGGCCGCCAGCAGACCATCGGTGCCCTGCAGGACAGATACAGCGAGCTGCAGCCGGTGCTGCGCCAGGTGGGCGATCTGGAGCGTATTCTGGCGCGTCTGGCCCTGCGCACCGCTCGCCCGCGCGATTTAGCCCGGATGCGTCATGCGTTCCAGCAGCTGCCTGAACTGCGCAGCCAGCTGGCTGAGATCGACAGCGCGCCGGTGCAGAAACTGCGCGAGGCGATGGGCGAATTCAGCGAACTGCGTGAGCTGCTGGAAAAGGCCATCATTGAAGCACCGCCGGTGCTGGTGCGTGACGGCGGCGTTATCGCCCCCGGCTACAACGAAGAGCTGGACGAGTGGCGCGCGCTGGCCGATGGTGCAACGGATTATCTCGATAAGCTGGAGATCCGAGAACGCGAGCGGCTCGGGCTGGACACCCTGAAGGTCGGTTATAACGCCGTACACGGCTACTTTATTCAGATCAGCCGCGGGCAGAGCCATCTTGCCCCAATCCACTACGTGCGCCGCCAGACGCTGAAAAACGCCGAGCGCTACATTATTCCTGAGCTGAAAGAGTACGAAGACAAGGTCCTCACCTCTAAAGGCAAAGCCCTGGCGCTGGAAAAACAGCTGTATGACGCCCTGTTCGATATGCTGATGCCGCATCTGGCAGATCTGCAGCAGAGCGCCACCGCCCTGGCCGAGCTGGATGTGCTGGTCAACCTGGCAGAACGCGCCGAGACGCTGAACTACTGCTGCCCGACCTTTAGCGATAAGCCCGGCGTACGCATTACCGAAGGCCGTCATCCGGTGGTGGAGCAGGTGCTGAACGAGCCGTTCATCGCTAACCCGCTGAATCTATCGCCGCAGCGTCGCATGCTGATCATTACCGGCCCGAACATGGGCGGTAAAAGTACCTATATGCGCCAGACTGCCCTGATTGCCCTGCTGGCCTATATCGGCAGCTACGTTCCGGCGCAAAAGGTGGAGATCGGCCCCATCGACCGTATCTTTACCCGCGTGGGCGCGGCGGACGATCTGGCGAGCGGTCGTTCGACCTTTATGGTAGAGATGACCGAAACCGCCAACATTCTGCATAACGCCACCGAGTACAGTCTGGTGCTGATGGATGAGATTGGCCGCGGAACCTCCACCTATGACGGGCTCTCGCTGGCGTGGGCCTGTGCCGAAAGCCTGGCCAATAAAATTAAAGCCCTGACCCTGTTTGCCACCCACTATTTCGAGCTGACCCAGTTGCCGGAGAAGATGGAGGGCGTGGCGAACGTGCATCTGGATGCGCTGGAGCACGGGGATACCATCGCCTTTATGCACAGCGTGCAGGATGGCGCGGCGAGCAAAAGCTACGGCCTGGCCGTGGCGGCGCTGGCGGGGGTGCCGAAAGAGGTGATCAAGCGCGCGCGCCAAAAGCTGCGCGAGCTGGAAAGCCTGGCGCCTAACGCGGCAGCAACCCAGGTGGACGGGACGCAGATGTCGTTGCTGGTGCCCGCCGAAGAGACCTCCCCGGCGCTGGAAGCACTGGAGAACCTCGACCCGGATTCCCTGTCGCCACGTCAGGCGCTGGAGTGGATTTATCGGTTGAAGAACCTGGTGTAGATCGGTGCGGTCTGTTTTGCCCGGCGGCGCTGCGCTTGCCGGGCCTACTGGATGGTGCGGTCTGATCCCCTCACCCCGGCCCTCTCCCAAAGGGAGAGGGTGCAAACATAAAAAATGGCAACCTCAAGGTTGCCATTTTGCTTTTACCTCGCCACCCGGCTTTTTTTACAGCAGCGGTGGAATGGTCGGCACCTGCGGAGCATCGTCGATATCCTTCTGCGTCATGCGAAATGCTTCAGGATAGTGCTCGCGGCTGGTGCGGCGCAGCGGCTCGGTATCTCGCCAGGTGTAGAGGCAGTGCTGGCACTGATACACCGTCCAGACATCTTTCACCGGCGACGTCGCCATCACCTCAATATGTTCATCGGCACAACGTGGACAAATCATTTTTCCCTCCTTATTTGCGTGCGGCCAGCATGGCGGTCAGTTTTTCAGCCCAGGCTTTGGTTTCAGGCAGATCCTGTACCGGCTGGCTGTAATGCCCGCGAAGATCCGGGGCTACCGGCGTGGTGGCGTCGATAATCAGTTTGTCGGTGATCCCCGCCGGGCTTGAACCCGGATCCAGCTCCAGCACCGACATGTTCGGCAGCTGCACCAGATCCCCCGCGGCGTTCACTTTCGACGACAGCGCCCACATCACCTGCGGCAGGTTGAACGGATCGACATCTTCATCCACCATGATCACCATCTTCACGTAGCCCAGCCCGTGCGGAGTGGTCATCGCCCGCAGGCCAACGGCACGGGCAAAGCCGCCGTAGCGTTTTTTGGTGGAGATAATCGCCAGCAGGCCGTGAGTGTACATCGCGTTTACCGCCTGCACTTCCGGGAACTCGGCTTTCAGCTGCTGGTAGAGCGGCACGCAGGTTGCCGGCCCCATCAGGTAGTCGATTTCGGTCCACGGCATGCCGAGATAGAGCGACTCAAAAATCGGTTTCGTGCGGTAAGAGACTTTATCGATGCGCACTACGGTCATGTTACGGCCACCGGAGTAGTGTCCGGTGAATTCTCCGAACGGCCCTTCGATCTCACGTTTGCGGCCCTCAATCACCCCTTCGAGGATCACTTCCGACCCCCAGGGCACGTCAAAGCCGGTCAGCGGCGCGGTGGCGATCGGATACGGGCTTTCACGCAGCGCACCCGCCATTTCATATTCTGACTGATCGTACTTCAGCGGCGTGGCGCCCATCAGGGTGATGATCGGATCGTTGCCCAGGGTGATCGCAATCGGCAGGTCCTGGCCGCGCTCTTCCGCTTTATGCAGATGCAGGGCGATGTCGTGCATCGGCACCGGCTGCAGGCCAAGTTTGCGTTTGCCCTTCACCTCCATACGATAGATACCGACGTTCTGCTTGCCGAAGTGATCCGGATCGAGCGGATCCCGGGAGACTACGCAGGCTTTATCCAGATAGAATCCGCCGTCACCGTCGTTCAGGCGAAACAGCGGCAGAATGTCGAACAGGTTAATGTCTTCGCCATCCACCGTATTCTGCGCCCATGCCGGGTTGGCGCGGCGCTCCGGCGCCACCGGGAACTTATCCCAGCGACGGATAAACTCGTCGATCTGCTTTTTGACCGGCGTATTCGGCGGCAGCCCCATCGAGATGGCGTGGTTCTGCCAGGAGCCGATGGTGTTCATCGTCACACGGGCGTCGGTAAAACCGCGAATGTTGTCAAACCACAGCGCAGGCGCGCCGTCACCAATTCGCCCGGTGGCGTTGGCCGCCGCCGCCAGATCCGGCTCCGCATCGACCTGCTCCGTTATTTTCAGCAGTTGCCCTTGCTCATCGAGCGCCTGCAGGAAGCTTCTCAAATCATCAAATGCCATGTTCATTCTCCTGTGAAAAATTTCTGGCCGCCTGCAAACCTTTCCAGCGACGGGCTTTTCTATGCTCCAGACCAAACTGGTCGAGCACCCGGGTCACGATATGCTGGGTAATGTCATCGGCGGTTTGCGGGTGGTTGTAATAAGCGGGCATCGGCGGCACCATCGCCACGCCCATGCGGGAAAGGGCCAGCATGTTCTCCAGATGGATAGTGCTGAGCGGCGTTTCCCGCGGGACCAGCACCAGCTTGCGCCCCTCTTTCAGCACCACGTCGGCGGCACGCCCCACCAGCCCTTCGGCGTAGCCTGCGCGGATACCCGCCAGCGTTTTCATGCTGCAGGGGATAACGATCATGCCGTCGGTACGAAAGGATCCGGATGAGAGGGTGGCGGCCTGATCCGCCGGGCTGTGGACCACGTCGGCCAGGGCAGCAACGTCCTGAGCGGTGTACGGTGTTTCCAGCTCAATCGTCGTTTTGGCCCACTTCGACATTACCAGATGGGTTTCCACTTCAGGCATGTCGCGCAGCGCCTGCAGCAGTGCTACCCCGAGCGGCGCACCGGTTGCCCCTGTCATCCCAACAATCAGTCTCATTCAGTACCTCATTTAATTTGTTCGTATACGAACATGTTATTTACCCTACCTCCGGACGCGTACGCTGACAAGATCGTTCGCATACGATCACACGTAATGCTAAAAAGGGTCACGTTAAAATCCCGGCGGATAACGGCTATCATAGAGAGGTAATTTTTACGCCGGAGAGTTCATGGAACTGAGACAAGAAGCGTTCCACCTGTTACGTCAGCTTTTTCAGCAGCATACCGCGCACTGGCAGCAGGCTTTGCCCGAGCTGACCAAGCCGCAATATGCCGTGCTGCGCTCTATCGCCGAACATCCCGGCATTGAGCAGGTGGCGCTGACCGAAGCCGCTGTCAGTACCAAAGCCACCCTCGCGGAAATGCTGAGCCGCATGGAATCTCGCGGTCTGGTGAAGCGCGAAGCCGATCCGGCCGACAAGCGCCGGCGGTTTGTCTTCTTAACACCGGAAGGTGAAGCGCTTCTCGGGAGCTGTAAGCCGGTAGGGAATGACGTCGATGAGGCTTTTCTGGGGCGTTTAACCGCCGGGGAGCGTCGCCAGTTTACGGATTTGATCCGCAAAATGATGGTAAAGGAGAGAGAATGACCCGCTATGAAACAGAAATTATTGATGCTCACATCGCGTTAGAAAACTGGTTAGGCCAGGGTGAAGGTAATTACGCCACCCTGCTCGCCCGTTTTCGCCAGGACTTTCTGATGATCGCCCCCAGCGGTGCCCACCTGGATCACCCTGCGCTGGCAAATTTCCTGGAGGCTCAGCGCGGCAGCCGCCCGGGCCTGAAGATCGTGATTGATGAATTAACAACGTTGCAGACCTGGGATAACGGGGCGGTGCTGCACTACCGTGAAACGCAAACCCGCCCCGATCAGCCGGTGAACGTGCGCTGGTCCAGCGCGGTCCTGAATCAGGAAGGCGATACGATAACCTGGCGTCTGCTGCACGAAACCACGCAGCCTTAAGACAAAAGAAAAAGGCCCGTCTTTCGACGGGCCTTTTTTTGACGAAAAGTTGCTTACTCGCGGAACAGCGCTTCGATATTGAGCCCTTGACCCTGCAGGATTTCACGCAGGCGACGCAGACCTTCTACCTGAATCTGACGAACACGTTCACGGGTCAGGCCGATTTCACGACCGACGTCTTCCAGTGTCGCAGCTTCATACCCCAGCAGACCGAAACGACGTGCCAGCACTTCACGCTGTTTGGCGTTCAGTTCGAACAGCCATTTGACGATGCTCTGTTTCATATCATCGTCCTGCGTGGTGTCTTCCGGGCCGTTGTCTTTTTCATCGGCCAGGATGTCCAGCAGCGCTTTCTCGGAATCGCCACCCAGCGGGGTGTCGACGGAGGTAATACGCTCGTTGAGACGCAGCATACGGCTTACGTCATCAACCGGTTTATCAAGCTGCTCGGCAATCTCTTCCGCGCTTGGCTCGTGGTCCAGTTTATGGGACAACTCGCGTGCGGTACGCAGATAGACGTTCAGCTCTTTCACGATGTGAATAGGCAGACGGATCGTACGGGTTTGGTTCATGATTGCCCGTTCGATGGTCTGACGGATCCACCACGTCGCATAAGTTGAGAAACGGAACCCACGTTCAGGGTCAAATTTCTCTACCGCGCGGATCAGCCCCAGGTTGCCCTCTTCAATCAGATCCAGCAGAGCCAGACCACGATTGCTGTAACGACGGGCAATCTTGACGACCAGACGCAGGTTACTTTCAATCATACGACGGCGTGAAGCTACATCACCACGCAATGCCCGGCGCGCGAAGTAAACTTCTTCTTCTGCTGTTAACAATGGAGAGTATCCAATCTCTCCAAGGTAAAGCTGAGTCGCGTCCAGCACACGTTGAGTGGCGCCCTGCGATAACAGCTCTTCTTCAGCTAAATCGTTATCACTGGGTTCCTCTTCTACTAAGGCTTTCTCGTCAAAAACCTCAGCTCCGTTCTCATCAAATTCCGCATCTTCATTTAAATCATGAACTTTCAGCGTATTCTGACTCATAAAGGTGGCTCCTACCCGTGATCCCTGAACGAGAAAACCAAATTGGTTTATCCCGCCAAATTATCGCTGCGGTAAATACTGCAGCGGGTTTACGGATTTCCCCTTGTAACGAATTTCAAAATGCAAGCGTGTAGAACTGGTTCCGGTGCTACCCATAGTAGCTATTTTTTGCCCCGCCTTAACTTCTTGTTGTTCCCGGACCAGCATCGTATCGTTATGGGCGTAGGCACTCAGGTAATCATCGTTGTGTTTTATGATAATAAGATTACCGTAACCGCGCAGAGCGTTACCGGCATATACCACGCGTCCATCTCCGGTCGCGATAATAGCCTGTCCCTTACTTCCTGCGATATCGATCCCTTTATTTCCCCCCTCGGAGGAAGAGAAGTTCTCGATAACCTTGCCTTCAGTCGGCCAGCGCCACGAAGAGATTGGCGAGCTGGAGGTCTGACTGCTGGCAACGGGCACGGTAGAACTAACAACAGGTGCCGTAACGGGTGCAGTGACAACGGTCGCAGCCCCTTTATTATTCGGCAACATCTTGTTAGCACTCTGTTCACCTGAGTCCTCAGAATACGTAATTGTCGGTTGCGACGCAACCACTGTGCTTGATTTTTGCGCAGGCGTCACACTGTTATTTTGCGCCGTCACGTCTGCCACCGATACGGTGTTGCCAGGCGTGAGCGGTTTACCCGTTGCGTTGCCAACCTGCAGCGTCTGGCCAACTTCCAGACCATACGGGGCCTGGACGTTATTTCGTTGCGCAAGGTCACGGAAATCGTTCCCGGTAATCCAGGCGATATAGAACAAGGTATCGCCACGTTTTACGGTATAGGTACTGCCTCCGGTATAGCTTCCTTTCGGAATGTTCCCATACTTACGGTTATACACAATGCGGCCATTTTCGGTCTGAACAGGCTGATCCACTGGCTGAATCTGTGTTGGCTGAATAACCGGCGCTTGCACAGGCTGAATCTGAGGAGTTTGTTGTGTCGTCGTGCCCATCTTAGGCGGAGGGGTGATCAGCATGCCGCCGGATGAATTGCCAGAACTGCTGTTGCCGCCAACGGAACTCACCGGCGCAGGGGCGTTATTCGAGGATGTACAACCTGCCAGCCACAGTGAAACCAGTGACAGTGCCGCAACACGGCTGATGGTGAATTTTGGGCTTCCCGCGCTCATTTATCCCCCAGGAATATTTTTAGTTACCAGTGACTTAAAATTAACCGTAATGTCACGCGCTTTTGCGCCACACCATACGCTGAATTGGCCTGAATAACCCTGGAAAAATCCGAGTCTCAGGCCAGCTCTCCTTTTACCAGAGGCACAAAACGTACGGCTTCTACGGTATCGATGATGAACTCGTCGCCCCGTCGACGAACACGCTTTAACAGCTGATGTTCATCGCCCACCGGTAAAACGAGGATCCCGCCGTCGTCCAGCTGTGCCATAAGCGCAGCCGGGATTTCCGGCGGTGCAGCCGTCACGATAATGGCATCAAACGGGCCGCGTGCCTTCCAGCCCTGCCAGCCATCGCCGTGACGGGTAGAAACATTGTGTAAATCAAGCTGCTTCAGGCGACGACGCGCCTGCCACTGCAGGCCTTTGATGCGTTCAACCGAGCAAACATGATGCACCAGGTGCGCCAGAATAGCGGTCTGGTATCCCGACCCGGTGCCGATCTCCAGCACCCGAGAGTCGGGGGTCAGCTCCAGCAGCTCGGTCATGCGCGCTACCATATAAGGCTGCGAAATGGTCTGCCCCTGGCCTATCGGCAAGGCGACGTTTTCCCACGCTTTGTGCTCAAACGCCTCGTCGACGAATTTTTCACGCGGTACCAGCGAGATGGCATTAAGCACATGCTCATCAGCAATACCCTGGGTGCGTAATTGATTCAGAAGTGCTTGTACACGTTTACTTACCATTGTGAGCTCACCCCGGCGCGTTCCAGCCAGCCTGACACCACATCTTGCGCGTTATGCGCGGTCAAATCTACATGCAGCGGGGTCACGGAAACGTACCCCTCGTCCACCGCGGCGAAGTCGGTATCCGGCCCGGCATCGTGCTTTTCCCCCGGCGGGCCAATCCAGTACAGGGTATTCCCGCGCGGATCCTCCTGCGGGATCACCTTATCCGCCGGATGTCGGCTACCGCAGCGCGTCACGCGGATGCCTTTGATCTCTTCCAGCGGCAGGTCCGGGACGTTGATATTGAGGATCCGCCCGGTGCGCAGCGGCTCGCGGCTCAGCGCCCGCAGAATGGAGCAGGTCACCGCGGCAGCGGTGTCGTAATGCTGATGGCCGTTGAGCGATACCGCTAAGGCAGGGAAACCAAGATGGCGCCCTTCCATGGCGGCCGCCACGGTGCCGGAGTAGATCACGTCATCGCCCAGATTGGGCCCGGCATTAATGCCGGAGACCACCACGTCCGGGCGCGGACGCATCAGGGCATTGACGCCGAGAAAGACACAGTCCGTCGGGGTGCCCATCTGAACGGCGATATCGCCGTTATCGAAGGTAAAGGTGCGAAGGGACGACTCGAGGGTTAACGAGTTAGAGGCACCGCTGCGGTTACGATCGGGAGCCACAACTTGCACCTCAGCGAACTCACGTAGCGCCTTAGCCAGCGTCTGAATGCCCGGCGCATGGATCCCGTCATCGTTACTCAGCAATATTCGCATAGTCACCCGAAGTGTTGATAAGTTCCCTGACAACACTGGTGGCAAAGCTACCTGCCGGCAGCCAGAAACGTAACTCCACGGTCACGTCATCCCACCAGTTCCAGCTCAGCTGTTGCGGATAGAGCAGCATCGCCCGGCGTGCCGCTTCGACTTTTTCCCGCATCAGCAGAGAGCATAATTCTGTTTCATCGGCGACGGCTGCCTGCTCCGCCTGCAGCGCCTCGCCCTGCGGGCCCCATTCGCCGGTACCCGGCAGGGCCGCGGTGATCAGCAGCGTTTTCGCATTGACGCGCGCCTGCAGATCGGCCATTTCTTCGTCAGTGGCGACGAACCAGCTGCCGCGTCCCGCTAATTGTAGCGCATCGCCAACAACAACTTGATTCGCGTCTGTTTTTTTCAGACGTTCGCTCACGATTTGATTAAACAACGCACTGCGGGCTGCCGACAACCAAAAACTGCGTTTATTGCGGTCACGCACCGGAGCATTGCTTTGCGCCCAGCGCAGGGCACCCTGCAAGTTACTGCCGCCAATGCCAAAACGCTGGGCGCCAAAGTAGTTCGGCACGCCCTGCTCGTTGATGGCAGTAAGACGTCGTTCGACCTCGTCGCGGTGACTCACCTCGCGCAGCACCAGCGTAAAGGCGTTGCCCTTTAACGCACCGAGGCGCAGTTTGCGCTTATGACGGGCGTATTCGAGCACCTTGCAGCCCTCAAGCTGGAACTGGCTTAAATCGGCCATCCCATTACCTGGCACCCGGGCGCAGAGCCACTGCTCGGTGACCGCATGTTTATCTTTCTGCCCGGCGAAGCTCACTTCACGGGCATGGATTTTCAGAAACTTAGCCAGCGCCTCGGCCACAAAACGAGTGTTGCAGCCGTTTTTCAGGATCCGCACCAGAATGTGCTCGCCCTCGCCGTCCGGCTCAAAGCCCAGATCTTCGATCACCACGAAATCTTCCGGATTGGCCTTCAGCAGGCCCGTGCCCTGCGGTTTACCGTGCAGGTACGTCAGGTTATCGAAATCCGTCATTTGGCCGCCTTCACCAGCAGCGCCACGGCTTCACAGGCAATGCCTTCACCGCGACCGGTAAAGCCGAGCTTTTCAGTGGTGGTGGCTTTGACGTTGACGTCGTCCATATGGCAGCCGAGATCTTCAGCAATGAACACCCGCATCTGTGGGATATGCGGCAGCATTTTCGGCGCCTGAGCAATGATGGTCACATCCACGTTACCCAGGGTGTAGCCTTTGGCCTGAATACGACGCCAGGCTTCGCGCAGCAGTTCGCGGCTGTCCGCCCCTTTGAAGGCCGGATCGGTGTCCGGGAACAGCTTGCCGATATCGCCCAGTGCCGCCGCGCCCAGCAGCGCGTCGGTCAACGCGTGCAGGGCAACATCGCCATCAGAATGCGCGAGCAGTCCTTTTTCATAAGGGATGCGTACGCCGCCAATGATAATTGGGCCCTCGCCGCCAAAGGCGTGTACGTCAAAACCATGTCCAATTCGCATTATGCCTTCTCCTGATGGGTCGAACGGGTAAGATAAAATTCTGCCAGCTGTAAATCTTCGGGGCGCGTCACTTTTATATTATCTGCGCGCCCTTCAATCAGTTCCGGGTGAAAACCGCAGTACTCCAGCGCCGACGCTTCGTCGGTGATGGTTGCGCCCTCGTTCAGCGCACTGGTTAAGCAGGCCTGCAGCAGCTCGCGGGGGAAAAACTGCGGCGTGAGCGCGTGCCAGAGGTCAACGCGCTCCACCGTATGGGCAATGGCCGGAACGCCCGGCTCGCCGCGCTTCATGGTATCGCGGACCGGCGTGGCGAGAATGCCGCCGACGCGGCTGGTTTCGCTGATAGCCAGCAGCCGCGCCAGGTCGTCCTGATGCAGGCACGGACGCGCCGCGTCATGCACCAGCACCCATTGGGCGTCACCGGCGGCCTGGAGACCTGCCAGCACCGAATCGGCGCGCTCTGCGCCGCCGTCCACCACGGTGACCTGCGGATGGCCGGCAAGCGGTAGCGCGGCAAACCGGGCGTCGCCCGGGCTAATGGCGATAACGACCCGCGTCACGCGTGGGTTCGCCAGCAGCGCCGCCACGGTGTGCTCAAGGATCGTTTTATCACCAATTGAAAGGTACTGCTTAGGACATTCTGTCTGCATGCGCCGGCCAAACCCGGCGGCTGGCACTACGGCGCATACGTTCGAAAAAGTGACTGCCATGGCTAATAATCCTGGGCCTGATTATCGGGTGTTTTGTACTGAGCCCTGGTTGCGTTTAGACGCATCCGGCACCAGACGATAGAAGGTTTCGCCCGGCTTAGTCATGCTGAGTTCGTTGCGCGCGCGCTCTTCAATGGCTTCTTGTCCACCATTGAGATCGTCAATTTCCGCAAACAGCTGATCGTTTCGCGCTTTAAGTTTGCCGTTGGTTGCCTGCTGCGCCGTCACGTCATCGCTGACGCGACTGTAATCGTGAAGGCCGTTCTTACCGAACCACAGTGAATACTGAAGCCAGACCAGCAGAGCCAGCAACAGCAGCGTAAGTTTACCCATCCTGCCCCCTGAAAAACGGCATCATCATCCCATAACTTTCCCCACGACTCTACATCGGGGCTACAGAGATGCCGCACCATTGCGGGCAAATGTACCACATTTTTTTTGCAGATTCGCGCAGCCTTCAACGTGACACAGTGAGTGACGGTTTGAATTATGGCTGAACTTATCCCATGAGCCACAAAAATAACAGTCCGACCATTGCCACCACCGTCATCACGGTGGTGAATGAACTGTAGAGCAGCTTGCCGTTGAGCAGAGAGTGCAGCGCAATCCCTACCACGACGGCAACGGGCATCAGCGCCAGGAAGAAAGGCCAGGTATAGAGGAAAAAGAACAGGGTGTTACTGCCGTAAAACAGGAAAGGGATGCCCAGTGCCATCAACCATGACGCGAAGCCGACAATCGCCCCGGGGAAAGACCAGGTCGTCTCGTCATTTGCCGATACTGTGTCCGTCCCGGTGATAATGTAGTTCTCACTGTTTCGCATAGCTGATCCTGTGACCATGACATATCGATGGGGATAATCACCCCATCAATACCATCTCAGGATCTGATAATATCGCCCTGTCTGAGCAGGTCTAATAATTGGCTCACTAAATTTGTTACCAATTGTTGGCCTTCCAGATGGATTTCGGGCGCATCGGGGGTTTCATAAACTGCGTCAATACCGGTGAAATTTTTCAGTTCACCCGCGCGGGCTTTTTTATACAGCCCTTTCGGATCGCGCTGCTCGCAGATCTCCAGCGGGGTATCGACGAAGACTTCGATAAAGCGGTCCTGACCGACGCGCTCGCGCACGAACTGCCGCTCGGCACGGTGCGGCGAAATAAACGCCGTTAACACCACCAGGCCGGCATCGGCCATCAGGCTGGCCACTTCGCCCACCCGACGGATGTTCTCTTTGCGATCCGCATCGCTAAAGCCGAGATCGCTGCACAGCCCGTGACGCACGTTGTCGCCGTCCAGCAGATAGGTGCTGACGCCCGCTTTATGCAGCGCCTCTTCCAGCGCGCCCGCAACCGTGGACTTACCGGAGCCCGAGAGCCCGGTAAACCACAGCACAACCCCACGGTGCCCGTGGAGTTGTTCACGATCGGCGACGGTGACCGGATGAGGATGCCAGACGACGTTCTCATCATGCTGCGCCATTACTTGCCTCCCAGCAGATCGCGTGCGCCCCAGTGCGGGAAGTGTTTGCGTACCAGCGCGTTCAGCTCCAGCTCAAAGGCGCTGAATTCCGACGGCACCGCGCTCGCCTGCGATTTAGGCTCGCGCACCATCCCGGCACCCACGGTGACGTTGGTCAGACGATCGATAATGATCAGGCCGCCGGTCACCGGGTTCTGCTGATACTGATCCAGCACCAGCGGTTCGTCGAAGGTGAAATCGACCAGACCGATGCCGTTCAGCGGCAGTTCAGTAACGCTGTGCTGCGCCAGATTGTTGATATCCACCTGATATTGAATGCCGTCCACGCGGGCGCGGGTCTTCTTACCGGCAATCTTGATGTCATAGCTCTGACCCGGGGTCAGCGGCTGCTCGGCCATCCATACCACATCAATGGCGGCGCTTTGCACCGCAGGCAGCGTCTCTTCTGCATCCACCAGCAGGTCGCCGCGGCTGATATCAATTTCGTCTTTCAGCACCAGGGTGACCGCTTCGCCTGCCCCGGCCTCCTGCAGATCGCCATCAAAGGTGACGATACGGGTAATGGCAGACTCCACGCCTGACGGCAGCACCTTGACACGCTGACCCACCTGCACGCTGCCGGAGGCAATAGTGCCGGAGAAGCCGCGGAAATCGAGGTTCGGACGGTTAACGTACTGCACCGGGAAGCGCATCGGCTGCGTTTCAACGCTGCGCTGGATCTCGACGGTCTCGAGCACTTCCAGCAGCGTCGGGCCGCTGTACCACGGCATGCTGGCGCTCTGGGAGGCCACGTTATCCCCTTCCAGCGCCGAGAGCGGCACAAAGCGGATGTCGAGGTTGCCCGGCAGCTGTTCGGCAAAGGTGAGATAGCTTTCGCGGATCTCGTTAAACTTCTCTTCGCTGAAGTTGACCAGGTCCATCTTGTTGACCGCCACCACCAGGTGCTTGATCCCCAGCAGCGTGGAGATAAAGCTGTGACGACGGGTCTGATCCAGCACCCCTTTACGGGCGTCGATCAGCAGGATCGCCAGGTCGCAGGTCGAGGCGCCAGTGGCCATATTGCGGGTGTACTGCTCGTGCCCCGGGGTGTCGGCGATAATAAATTTGCGCTTCTCGGTGGAGAAGTAGCGATACGCCACGTCGATGGTGATGCCCTGCTCGCGCTCCGCCTGCAGGCCATCCACCAGCAGGGCCAGATCGAGCTTCTCGCCCTGGGTGCCGTGACGTTTGCTGTCGTTATGCAGGGAAGAGAGCTGATCTTCGTAGATCTGACGGGTATCGTGCAGCAGACGGCCAATCAGCGTGCTTTTGCCGTCATCAACGCTGCCGCAGGTCAGAAAACGCAGCAGGCTTTTGTGCTGTTGTGCGTGCAGGTAGGCTTCGACGCCGCCTTCATCCGCAATCTGTTGAGCAATAGTGGTATTCATGGCGGCTCCTTAGAAATAACCCTGACGTTTCTTCAGCTCCATCGAGCCTGCCTGGTCGCGGTCGATCACGCGCCCTTGTCGCTCGCTGGTGGTCGACACCAGCATCTCTTCAATGATCTCCGGCAGCGTCTGCGCGTTGGATTCCACCGCGCCGGTCAGCGGCCAGCAGCCGAGGGTGCGGAAGCGCACCATCTGCTTTTTGATCACTTCGCCAGGCTGGAGATCGATACGATCGTCATCCACCATCATCAGCATGCCGTCGCGCTCCAGCACCGGACGTTCAGCCGCCAGGTACAGAGGAACGATTTCAATATTTTCCAGATAGATGTACTGCCAGATATCCAGCTCGGTCCAGTTGGAGAGCGGGAAGACACGAATACTTTCGCCTTTGTTGATCTGGCCGTTGTAGTTATGCCACAGCTCCGGGCGCTGGTTCTTCGGATCCCAGCGGTGGAAGCGATCGCGGAAGGAGTAAATACGCTCCTTGGCGCGGGATTTCTCTTCATCGCGACGGGCGCCACCAAAGGCCGCATCAAAGCCGTATTTGTTCAGCGCCTGCTTCAGCCCTTCGGTCTTCATGATGTCGGTGTGTTTGCCGCTGCCGTGCACGAACGGGTTAATGCCCATCGCCACCCCTTCCGGGTTTTTATGCACCAGCAGTTCGCAGCCGTAGGCTTTGGCGGTACGGTCACGGAACTCATACATTTCGCGGAACTTCCAGCCGGTATCCACGTGCAGCAGCGGGAACGGCAGCGTGCCCGGGTAAAAGGCTTTACGCGCCAGGTGCAGCATCACGCTGGAGTCTTTCCCGATGGAGTACATCATTACCGGGTTAGCGAACTCGGCGGCCACTTCGCGGATGATATGAATACTCTCCGCTTCGAGCTGCCGCAGGTGAGTCAGTCGTTTTTGGTCCATAACCGTTCCTTAAGCCAGATTTACAACAGAAGAGCCAAACCCTTCTGTGTCGGTAGTGTGTTGAAACCAGGCGAGCGTGCTGTGCAGCTGCACCACTTCACCCACCACAATCAGGGCGGGCATCGGGGCGTCTTTCGCCAGGCTTGCAAGGTGTTGTAATGTGCCGGTCACCACGTGCTGATCGACGCGCGTGCCCCGGGATATCACCGCCACAGGGGTATCTGCATCGCGCCCGTGACGAATAAGTTGTTCGCTGATGTCCGCCGCCTTCATGGTGCCCATGTAGATCGCCAGCGTCTGACGGCTCTGGGCCAGATGAGTCCAGTCGAACGGCGCGCTGTCGGCTTTGTAGTGGCCGGTGACAAAGGTGACGCTCTGGGCGTAATCCCGGTGGGTCAGGGGAATACCCGCATAGGCCGTCACCGCTGAGGCCGCGGTGATCCCCGGCACCACCTGGAACGGCACGCCCGCTTCCGCGGCTGCCTGCAGCTCTTCGCCGCCGCGGCCAAAGATAAACGGGTCGCCTCCTTTGAGACGCACCACGGTTTTGCCCGCTTTCGCCGCGTCAATCAGCATCTGATTGGTTTCATGCTGCGGCACGGAGTGCTCCCCCGCCCGCTTGCCGACGCAGATTTGCTCAGCGTCGCGACGAATCAGCTCGCGTATGCCATCCGTCACCAGATGGTCGTAGAACACGACGTCCGCATCCTGGAGTACCTGCAGGCCGCGAAGCGTCAGCAGTCCGGCATCGCCCGGCCCGGCACCGACGAGGATGATCTCCCCGCTGGTGCTGCCCGGGTTATCCAGTTCGTCTTCGAGGATTTGTTGTGCCGCCGTCTCATTGCCGGCCTGCATCAGGCTGGCAAAGCGGCCGCGGAATACCCGCTCCCAGAAGCGACGGCGTTCCGCCACGCTGGTCAGGCGGGTTTTCAGATGGTTGCGCCAGAAGCTGGCTTTCTCGGCCATTCGGCCCAGGCTGGTTGGCAGCAATGCTTCGATTTTTTCCCGCAGAACGCGCGCCAGCACCGGCGCGGTGCCACCGGAGGAGATCGCCACCACCAGCGGCGAGCGGTCGACAATCGATGGGAAGATAAACGAGCATAAAGGCTGGTCGTCCACCACGTTCACCAGACGGTGACGGGCGTGGGCGGCATCAGAGATGCGCTGGTTGAGCGCCCGGTTTTCAGTTGCGGCGATCACCAGCACCACATTGTCGATTTGCGCTTCATTAAAGTCCGCTTCGGTTACTACCTGCACGCGCGCCCCTGCCCGGTGTAAAAAGGCAATTTTGCGCTCGGCGATTTCACCGCAGCCGACAACCAGGACCGGACGGTCTTTTATGTCAGCAAATAAAGGAAGGTAATCCACAATGCTACAACTCGCTAACAACCAGGAATAGTGGGACTATAGGGGGCTGCTCATAGCGAATGAAATTACGAATTGGAATGAGTAGTTACTCAATGGAATAACGCCCTGGAAAAGCAAATATCAAAAAGTGCTTAACATGCGTAATTACGGGCATTTAAGAGCAATTCAAATTGTGTAAGCGCGGTCACAGTTTCATACTAAGCGCGTTAAAATTTTGCTCTATTTTTTAAGGACTCACTATGTTTTCCGCAATGCGCCACCGTATCGCTGCCCTGGCGCTCGGCGTTTGCTTAACTGGAACGGTTCAGGCTAAAACGCCCCCTCTGGGTGAGATGGCCGCGACGCAGGCGCGTCATATCGCGACCTTTTTCCCGGGCCGTATGACCGGCACCCCCGCCGAAATGCTTTCCGCTGACTATGTGCGCCAGCAGTTCGCCGAAATGGGTTACCAGAGCGATATCCGCACCTTCCAGAGCCGCTACATCTATACCTCACGCAACCAGAGCAAAAACTGGCACAACGTGACCGGCAGCACCGTGATTGCCGCCCATGAAGGTAAAGCCGCACAGCAAATTATTATCCTGGCGCATCTGGATACCTATGCCCCGATGAGCGACAGCGATGCCGATAACAATCTCGGCGGTCTCACCTTACAGGGCATCGATGATAATGCCGCGGGCGTCGGGGTGATGCTGGAGCTGGCCGAACAGCTGAAGAACATTCCAACCCAGTACAGCATCCGCTTTATCGCCACCAGCGGTGAAGAAGAGGGACGCCTGGGCGCCGAGAACGTGCTCAACCGCATGAGCCCGGCCGAGAAGAAAAACACCCTGCTGGTGATCAACCTCGATAACCTTATCGTGGGCGATAAGCTCTATTTTAACAGCGGTAAAACCACCCCTGCCCCGGTGCGCAAATTGACCCGCGACCGCGCGCTGGCGATTGCCCGTACCCAGGGCATCTTTGCCGCCACCAACCCGGGCGGCAACGCCAACTACCCGAAAGGGACCGGATGCTGTAATGATGGTGAAATCTTCGATAAGGCCGGGATCCCGGTGCTGTATGTTGAGGCGACTAACTGGTCACTGGGTAAGAAAGACGGTTATCAGCAGCGGGCGAAATCAAAAGCCTTCCCGCAGGGGACGAGCTGGCATAACGTCAGGCTGGATAATCTGCAGTACATTGACGAGGCGCTGCCAAAGCGGATTGAACATCGCAGCCGGGACGTGGTGCGGGTGATGCTGCCGCTGGTGAAAGAGCTGGCGAAAGCGGGGAAAGCCTGAGCTGAGGTCATGCCCGGTGGCGGCTACGCCTTACCGGGCCTACAAACGGCACGAACCGTAGGCCCGGTAAGCGCAGCGCCACCGGGCACAAAAATCACCCTTCGTGCAATCCGCACTCGCGCTTGAGGCCAAAGAAACGGGTCTCTTCTTCCGCCATACCCGGCTCCCATTTGCGGGTGGTGTGGGTATCCCCCACCGACAGATAGCCCTGGTCCCACAGCGGATGGTATTTCAGGCCATGCTGCTGCAGGTACTGGTACACGGTCCGGTTGTCCCAGTCGATAATCGGCAGCACCTTGAACACCCCGCGCTGGATCGCCAGCACCGGTAAGGACGCCCGGCTACCGGACTGATCCCGGCGCAGGCCGGCAAACCAGGTTTTAGCGTTGAGGTCGGACAGCGCCCGGTTCATCGGCTCGACTTTGTTGATGGCATTGTATTTCTCAATGCCCTCCACGCCCTGCTCCCACAGCTTGCCGTAGCGTGCTTCCTGCCAGGCCGCGCTCTGCTCCGCGCGATAGACCTTCAGGTTCAGCTGCAGCTTGTCCGTCAGTTCGTCAATAAACTGGTAGGTTTCCGGGAACAGGTAGCCGGTGTCGGTGAGGATCACCGGAATGTCCGGGCGGATCTTATTCACCAGATGCAGGCTGACCGCCGCCTGAATACCAAAGCTCGACGACAGCACGTATTCACCCGGCAGATTTTCCAGCGCCCAGGCAACGCGGCCTTCGGCGTCCAGCTTTTCCAGCTGGGCGTTGGTTTCCGCCAGCGCCAGAATACGTTCCACTTTTGGCAGGTCGTTCAAAACATTCAGATCGAGTCTGGACATATACCCCTCACTTCTGCCGGGCGGCACTGCGTTTGCCCGGCCTACGGTTTTGTAGGCCCGGTAAGCGAACTGCCACCGGGCATTGCCACCTTACTCCCAGAAATCCCTTGCGGGATCGAGCACCGGGCGAATGATGCCCGCACGCACCGTAAAGTCGCCGAAGCCTTCACCCGCTTCGCGCTCTTTCGCCCAGCGCCCGACAAGCAGGTCTATGGAGTCAAGAATCTCTGGTTCCGTGATGTTTTCGCGGTACATACGCGGAATGCGCGTCCCGCTGCGATTTCCACCAAGATGGACGTTGTAACGCCCAGGCGCTTTGCCCACCAGACCCAGCTCCGCCAGCATCGCGCGGCCACAGCCGTTCGGGCAGCCGGTGACGCGCATAATAATATGCTCGTCCGGAATACCGTGTTTTTCCAGAATCGCTTCCACTTTGTCGGTGAACGACGGCAGGAAGCGCTCGGCTTCGGCCATCGCCAGCGGACAGGTTGGGAAGGAGACGCAGGCCATTGAGTTTTCACGCTGCGGTTTGACCGCATTCATCAACCCATGATCGCGCGCCAGCTTCTCGATCTTCGCCTTCTGGCTCTCCGGTACCCCGGCAATAATCAGGTTCTGGTTGGCGGTAATGCGGAACTCGCCCTTGTGCATCTTCGCAATTTCCAGCAGGCCGGTTTTCAGCGGACGGCCCGGATAATCCAGGATACGACCGTTTTCAATAAACAGCGTCAGGTGCCATTTATTATCGATACCTTTTACCCAGCCAATGCGATCCCCGCGACCGGTGAATTCGTATGGGCGGATCGGCTCAAACTTGATGCCTGCACGACGTTCCACTTCTTCTTTGAACGTCTCCACGCCCACGCGTTCGAGGGTGTATTTGGTCTTGGCGTTTTTACGATCGGTACGGTTGCCCCAGTCGCGCTGGGTGGTCACCACCGCTTCGGCCACCGCCAGAGTATGCTCAAGCGGCAGATAGCCAAACTCGCTCGCGGTGCGGGCGTAGGTGTTCTTGTTACCGTGCTCGATAGAAAGACCGCCGCCGACCAGCAGGTTAAAGCCCACCAGCTTGCCGTTCTCGGCAATCGCCACGAAGTTCATGTCGTTAGCGTGCAGATCGATATCGTTCTGCGGCGGGATCACCACCGTGGTTTTAAACTTACGCGGCAGATAGGTCTGGCCGAGGATCGGCTCTTCGTCCGTCGTCGCGACCTTTTCCTGATCCAGCCAGATCTCTGCATAGGCGCGGGTGCGCGGCAGCAGGTGTTCGGAAATCTTCTTCGCCCACTCGTAGGCTTCGGCGTGCAGCTCGGACTCGTACGGGTTGGAAGTACACAACACGTTACGGTTCATGTCGTTGGCGGTCGCCAGCGCGTCCAGCCCAACGGAGTGCAGCATCTGGTGTACCGGCTTCACGTTCTTCTTAAGAATGCCGTGGAACTGGAAGGTCTGACGGTTGGTCAGACGGATGCTGCCATAAATGGTGTTGTCATGAGCGAACTTGTCGATCGCCTGCCACTGTTTGGTGGTGATGATGCCACCCGGCAGACGGCAGCGCAGCAGCATCGCGTGACGCGGCTCCAGCTTCTGTTCAGCACGCTCGGCGCGGATATCGCGATCGTCCTGCTGGTACATGCCGTGGAAACGGATCAGCAGGAAGTTGTCGCCTTTGAAACCGCCGGTCAGACCGTCGTTTAAATCTTCGGCAATGGTGCCGCGCAGGTAGTTGCTCTCAACCTTCATGCGCTCGGCATCAGACAGTTTGCCTTCGACCACCAGAGGGCCAGGATGTTTTTCGCTCATTAGTAGACATCTCGCTGATAACGGCGCTCGACGCGCAGCTCACTTAAAAATTCATCCGCCGATTCAGTATCCATGCCACCGAATTCAGCAATCACTTCCAGCAACGCCTGCTCAACGTCTTTCGCCATGCGATTGGCGTCGCCGCAGACATAAATGTGGGCACCGTCATTGATCCAGCGCCACAGCTCTGCGCCCTGTTCGCGCAGTTTGTCTTGTACGTATATTTTTTGTTTTTGATCGCGGGACCAGGCCAGATCGATGCGCGAGAGCACCCCTTCTTTCACGTAGCGCTGCCACTCCACCTGGTAGAGGAAATCCTCGGTGAAGTGCGGGTTGCCGAAGAACAGCCAGTTTTTGCCCGGCGCTTCGTCGGCGGCGCGCTGCTGCATAAAGGCGCGGAACGGCGCGATGCCGGTGCCCGGACCAATCATGATCACCGGGGTTTCCGGGTTAGCCGGCAGACGGAAGTTGTCGTTGTGCTCGATAAAGACCCGCACCTCGCCCTCTTCTTCCACGCGATCAGCCAGGAAGCTCGAGGCGCCACCGGCACGGGCGCGGCCTTCGATGTCGTAGCGCACCACGCCCACGGTGACGTGGACTTCGCTTTCTACCTCGGCCTGGGCCGAGGCGATGGAGTAGAGGCGCGGCGTCAGCGGACGCAGCAGGCCAATCAGCGCGTCAGCATCCAGCTGTGCCGGGGCGAAACGCACCATATCCACGATGGGGGTGGTAGCGGCGTACTGTTGCAGTTTGGCTTTGTCACCCACCAGCGGCAGCAGGGATTCGCTGCGGGTCAGGGTGGCATAGTTTTCCACGATATTGGCAGTGTTGACGGTCAGTTCGAAATGCCACTGCAGCGCTTCAGAGAGCGGCAGCGATTTGCCGTCTACGCTGACCGGCTCGTCGCCCTTCAGCCACAGCAGCTCAACCAGCTCTTTTACCAGCGCCGGATCGTTCTGATACCAGACGCCAAGGGCATCGCCCGGCTGGTAGCGCAGGCCGGAGTCGCCTAAATCGATTTCGATATGGCGCACATCTTTTTCAGAGTCACGGCCGGTGATTTTCTGGTTAATCGAAAGGCTCGCCGTCAGTGGCGCTTCTTTGGTATACGGGCTGGTGTGAATGTCGTTGACCACGCCGGTCGCGGTGACCGCCGCCTGCGCGGGCGTCTCTTTCGGGACGCGAGCTTTCAGGACATCGACAATGCGCGCGCGCCATTCGGCAGCCGCGGCCTGGTATTCGACGTCGGTATCCACGCGATCCAGCAGGCGCTCGCCGCCCAGCTCCGCCAGCTTGCTGTCAAAATCTTTACCGGACTGGCAGAAGAATTCATAGGAGGAGTCGCCGAGGCCGAAGACCGCAAAGGCGGTGCCCGTCAGCTTTGGCGCTTTTTTCGAGAACAGGAACTTATGCAGCGCAACCGCTTCTTCAGGCGGCTCACCTTCGCCCTGGGTAGAGGTCACAACGACAACCAGCTTTTCTGACGCGATTTGCTTAAATTTATAATCCCCGGCGTTCACCAGGTTCACGTTCAGTTTGGCTGCGAGCAGATCGTCCCGCAGGGCTTCCGCCACGCGGCGGGCATTGCCGGTTTGCGAAGCGGATATAAGCGTAATTGCCGGGATCTCAACGGCCGCAGCCGGTGCACTCACCACAGCACCCGGCTGTTGATTGAGCATTCCCCAGAAATAACCGGAGACCCAGGCAAGCTGGGTAGGCGAAAAATCAGTGGTGGCTGCCTGCAGGCGTGCCAGTTGCTCCGGGTTCAGGGGAAGCAAATTTGAAGGTGGGGCCTGTGTTGTCATGCGTCGTTATGTTCCAGTAGCAAAGCTGAATTTTTATCTGAAAGACAGAACAGAGTGTAAGGTTAACGGCGCGGATCATAACAATTAAAGACGGGATGGAAATAATAAATAACCAAATGGACTAACCTGTTTTTGCTATCGTTCTTAACAATAAAAACGATTAATTAACCACATGAAAATTAAAGATAAAAACGAGTTGGATAGCTATCAAAAGGCGGTCGCAGCTAAAGGGCCGTTTTAGGTAATGATAAAAAAGGTGCTTTCCGGTATTATGCGGCGGTTTTTTCCGCATTTTTGAGAGTTCATGATGTCCACCACACTGTTTAAAGATTTCATCTTCGAAGCCGCCCACCATCTCCCTCACGTCCCGGAAGGACACAAATGTGGACGCCTGCACGGACACTCCTTTATGGTGCGCCTTGAAATTACGGGTGAGGTCGATCCGCATACGGGCTGGATTATGGACTTCTCCGAACTGAAAGCCGCGTTTAAACCGACCTATAACCGCCTCGATCACTACTATCTGAATGATATTCCTGGACTGGAAAACCCGACCAGCGAAGTGCTGGCCAAATGGATCTGGGATGAGATGAAGCCGCTGGTTCCTCTGCTGAGCGCGGTGATGATCAAAGAGACCTGCACGGCGGGTTGCATCTATCGCGGCGAGTAATCACCCATCATGCGTAAGCAACGGCGCCAGCTCGACGAGCATAAGCGCGTTGCTTTCAAGCGATTCCGTTATCTGCCAGCCCTCGTGAAGTTGTTCATCCCGCATTGATAACGTTGGACGTGCTTTATGCTCCATCCAGCGCCACATCTCTTCGTCTGGCCCCCTTTCACTACGTACACCTTCGATCAAGGGGTACAGCGCGCCGTTGTGCTGATCAAACAGATGACATTTGATCCGCCACCTGCCGCTCAGCCCCTTCAGCTGAACATGGTACTGCTGGCGAAACCGCTGAATGAAGGCCTCTTCGCTGGAGAGCAGAGGGTTGAACACGACCGTATTGCGCAGTAGCAGCTGATAACCCTTGTGATGGCGCAATAGCAGGAGATTTTTTTCGTTTACCAGCACCTCACCACGCAGGCGCCGCCACAGCCAGAGCACCCAGAAGATAGGCCGCGGCAGGCCGTGGTTGTACTGCAGCGCAAGACTCGACGTATCTATTGTATTGTTGGCGCGCGCTTCGCCCTGTAAGCCCGAATTCAGCCAGAACCCGGCCAGCCAGACCTGTTCAGAGAGCCCGAGCAGGTTTTGCATCAATAGCGCCCCGCGGAAAAACCAGCCGTTGGTTGCCCGCGTGTTCCCGGTAAGGGTATTCCACGACAGCAGCCATACCGGAAGAGAGAGCTTGCGCTGGCGAAGCGACGCCAGGATCTGCCGAATCTTCTGTACCGGATAGTTTTCTGACGAGGAGAGATGGGCGGGATCCAGCTGCGCCAGATCGAGAAGCTCATTGGCATCGGCCGGACAGCCAAGGAAATCGGCCTGCATAAGGAGGGTTGAACCAAGAAGCGCCTCGTCGTGTTGCGCGGCGCTACCGGGCGAAAAGCGGTGCCATACCCCGAACTTCGCCTGCGGCAGATACGCATGCAGCGTCTTCCGCTGGGCCTGCCAGACCTGTTCCCGCGTCTCCTCACTGGCCTGCGTTGACCAGTGCATGACAAACTGCCAGCTGCCGGTCACATCGGGTGAAAAGTGATTAACCGACTGCTGTAAAAAGCGCGCCAGAAGATCGCTTCGGGTTGTCAGGCCGGTGTGCAGCAGCACCGTCCACTGCTTTTGCGCAAGCCAGGTAAAGACCTGATGCAGGTTGTACCAGCAGGCATACCCCGCCATGAGGGGATCGTCCCAGCCGCTGGCAAACAGGCGGCTGCTGAGAAAAGGCTCAGCGATATCAATTCCGAAAATCGGCAGCGTTTCTCCGAGCTTTTCCAGCTCCCGCCGCACGTCCTCCCGCAGTAAATCATCCAGTTCACGCACCGTCACTACCATTCGCGTATGGCGCAGCGGCGCGGAGGGCCTGAGCTGGTGCAGATCGAGCACCCTCTCCTGCAGCGGGTGGGGCGTGAGTGGCGACGGTTCCCAGCCGCGTGTTTCGGGTTCATTCAGCAGGCTGAAGAGTTTATCCACCGCAACCGGAAAGAGCTGCTCACCGGCGTTTTGCCGCATACGGGGTATCCCGGCGTGAGCACCTCTTTCCTTGCGAAACTCGCCGGGGGCCATCTGGTGATGACGGCGGAACAGATCGCTCATCATACGGGTACTGGCGAACCCCTGCTCCAGGGCAATCTGATGCAGCGGACGATTCGTCAGGCGAAGCGCGTCCGCCGCCTTTTCCAGCCGCAGGGTCGTAATGTATTGCATAAAACTGACGCCCATCTCCTTACGAAAAAGCCGGGAGAGCCAGGCTTCCGAGACAAATTCGCTTCCGGCGATTTCTGCCAGCGTAATGCGCCGGGTGTAGCTGGCGTTGATACGCTCTACCACACGGGTGATGCGTTTGCTTAAGCCGGGATGGTTTTCCCGGGGCATCAGGCGAGCCGGCTGTTGAAACCGGCTTGTCAGCAGCAACAGGATCTCGCTCAACCAGCGGTTCGCCTCCAGCCGGTAGCGATGCCGATCGTTAATCAGGGTAATAACCAGCAGCTGGCGCAACAGATGACGTAGCTCAGCACACTGGGGCCAGACGCCCCCGGCCTCAGGCGGAACAGCGTAATCATGGGCAAAAAAGTCGCTGTAGAGCTGCTGGATCCAGCGCCCGGAAAGCACCACGCGCATCGTCGTATTCCCGGTCTCGCTGGTGAGCTGCCAGCGTTGATTACGATTAACGATGGTCAGGTTATCCGCCAGCAGAGTCTCCTGGCGCTGGTCGGTTTGCAGCGTGGCGCTTCCTTCCAGTATCCACAGCAGCGTCAGCGCATCGTCCTCCTCCTGATGAAACTGACGAATATCCTGCACCTTTACCCAAAAATCGCTACCCCGTTGCTCCATTTGTCCCTCCAGGGAAGACAAATAATGACGCGCTGTTTTTTGTCATAACAGATTTGTATGAAAAACAATCAGAAATAATGCGTCGCTTCACAACAAAAAAGCGCATTTTCAGTCGCTGCGATCGGCATAAACTCGAAATTAGCATTGTTTGATAAAAAAAGGATAACAAAAATGACACATCCGATTGTTGAAGCACTGCAGACCACCGAAGCGCAGTTCATTGAGCTGCGCCGTCATTTTCATCAGCATCCTGAGATCGGTTTTGAGGAGCATCAAACCAGCGAGCGCGTAGCGGAACTGCTCCAGCAATGGGGTTACGACGTGCATCGCGGGATGGCGAAAACCGGCGTAGTTGGCACCCTGAAAGTGGGCAACGGCAGCAAGCGTCTGGGCCTGCGTGCCGATATGGATGCATTACCGATGCAGGAGAACAGCGGCAAGGCGTGGAGCAGCACCGTTGAGGGTAAATTCCACGGCTGCGGCCATGATGGTCACACCATCACCCTGCTCTATGCCGCGGAATACCTGGCGCGCAGCCGCAATTTTAACGGCACGCTGCACCTGATTTTCCAGCCGGCGGAGGAGCTGCTGTATGGCGGACGGGTGATGGTCGAGGATGGCCTGTTCGACGCCTTTCCCTGCGACCATATTTTCGGTTTGCACAATATGCCGGGGCAAAAGCTCGGAAAAATCGGCCTGCGCGATGGCGCCATGATGGCCTCCTCCGACACTCTGCATATTGAAGTTAAAGGCGTGGGCGGACACGGCGCCGTGCCGGAACATACCGTCGATGCCACGCTGGTAGCCTGCCATATCACTCTCGCCCTGCAGTCGATCGTCTCACGCAATATCACCCCGTTTGAACCCGCCGTCGTCACCGTCGGCAGTATTCAGGCCGGTCATGCGCCCAATATCATCAACGACAAGGTCCTGATGAAACTCACCGTGCGCACGCTGAATGAAAAAGTACGCCAGACGGTGCTGCAGCGGATCCACGACATCGCCGTCGCCCAGGCCGAAAGCTTTAATGCCACCGCAACCATCAGCCACATCAACGGCAGCCCGGTTCTGAATAACAATCCGGCGGCTAACGAGATGGTGCGCAGTGTGGCGGCAGATCTTTTTGGCCAGGATGCCGTGACGACCGTCCCTCCCTTTATGGGCAGTGAAGATTTTGCCTTCATGCTCGAGAAAAACCCCGACGGCTGCTATTTCACGCTCGGTGCGGGAGATGAAGCGGACCGCTGCATGGTGCATAACCCGGGGTATGACTTTAACGACAGGATCCTGATTACCGGTGCCGCGCTCTGGAGCGCCCTGACCGAACACTATCTGCGTTAATCCGCATCCCCTGGAGGACTGCACAATGAGTACCGTTCCCCTGACAGACACCCCGGCTTTCGCAGGTAACGATCGACTGCTGGCGGGTATTGTACTGAGCGTTCTGACGTTCTGGTTATTCGCCCAGTCGGTGATTAACGTCGTACCGGCGATGAAAAATAGCCTCGACATTTCTCTCGAGACGCTCACCCTGGCGGTCAGCCTCAGCGCACTATTCAGCGGCTGTTTTGTCGTCGCCAGCGGCGGCTTTGCCGATAAGTTTGGCCGCGTGCGCCTGACGGTCATCGGCCTGGTACTGAGTATTACCGGCAGTGCCCTGCTTTTTCTGGCCCGGGAACCGGTGCTTTTTCTGCTGGGACGTGCGATCCAGGGGCTGTCGGCAGCCTGCATTATGCCCGCCACGCTGGCGCTGATTAAAACCTGGTACGAAGGCAAAGCGCGCCAGCGTGCGATCAGTTTCTGGGTAATTGGCTCCTGGGGCGGCAGCGGCCTGAGCTCTTTTGTCGGCGGTGCCATCGCCACGACGCTGGGCTGGCGCTGGATATTTGTTTTTTCGATGCTGGTGGCTCTGGCTGCACTGCTGTTGATCCGCGGTACGCCCGAGAGCCGAAGCGCCAGCGCCGGTCAGCATAAGCTGGATATTGGCGGGCTGGTGAGTTTTGTCTGTATGCTGGTGCTGCTCAACCTGTTTATCAGCAAAGGCCATGCATGGGGATGGAGCAGCGGTTTATCGCTGTCCGTGCTGGGGGCAGCGGTGCTGGCGGCGCTGGGCTTTATCTTTACCGGCCTACGCAAAGGCGATGCGGCGCTGATTGATTTTGCGCTGTTTAAAAACCGGGCCTACAGCGCGGCGGTGTTCTCCAATTTCATGCTCAACGGCTGTATTGGCACCATGATGATCACCAGTATCTGGCTGCAACAGGGCCATCATCTGACGCCGCTACAAACCGGCATGATGACGCTGGGGTATCTGGTGACGGTGCTGGCCATGATCCGCGTGGGAGAGAAACTGCTTCAACGCTATGGCGCGCGCCTGCCGATGATGACCGTGCCGGTGCTGACCGCGCTCGGCATTACCTTTATCTCCTGCACCTTCTTAAGCAAAGAGATCTACATTGTGACCGTCTTTTTCAGCAATGTACTCTTTGGGCTGGGGCTGGGCTGTTACGCCACGCCGTCGACGGATACTGCGGTGATGAATGCCCCTGAGAGCAAAGTGGGTGTGGCATCCGGGATATACAAAATGGGCAGTTCGCTGGGCGGAGCGATGGGGATCGCGGTGACGGCTTCACTCTATGCCCTGCTGCTGCCGCTGGGGACAGCCAGCGCGGCGCAATATGCCCTGCTGTTTAATAGCGCGATTTGTCTCGGTTCGGCGGTGGTGACCTGGGCGCTGTTGCCTAAAATAAAGGCCCCTTGTTAAGAGGGGCCCCGGAAGCATCAGGCGATATTCAGGTACTTGTGCGTCTGCATCGACAGACGCCAGTTACGCGCAATGCAGGTTTCGATGCACAGACGGGTGGCATCCTCTTTCTGGCTGATCGGCTGAAGCGCAATGACGCGCTGTTTTTCATCAGTGAGGGTCGCCAGCAGTTCGTCCAGCGCTTCGATATCGCGTACGCGCCCGACCGGATGTTTGATCTCGTCCGCCCGCTCCAGCGCCTGAGATAACACATCGTAACCGCCACGCATGTTCACTTTTGGCGACACGGTGACCCAGGTGGTGTGGGAGCAGCGCACTTCGTGCGTGCCGCTGGTCTCAATCTGGCAGCTGTAGCCGTTTTTCTCGAGCAGCGAGGTCAGCGGGAGCAGGTCATGGATGCAGGGCTCACCGCCGGTGATCACCACGTGACGCGCGGTCCAGCCCTGACGGCCAATAATGGCCAGCAGATCTTCCGGATTCGCCGCCCCCCATTTGTCGCTCTCTTTGGTTTTGGCCAGGATGCTAAACAGCGACACTTCCCGATCCGCAAGCTTATCCCAGGTATGTTTGGTGTCGCACCAGGCACAGCCAACCGGGCATCCCTGCAAACGGATAAAAATAGCGGGAACGCCGGTGAAGTAACCCTCGCCTTGCAGGGTCTGGAACATCTCGTTAATCGGGTACTGCATAGTCATCTCAAAGAAGGGGATAAACGTTAAGTATCGCAGATCCCCGGCTCAGGATCATGCCCGATCGGTGCTCTGTGCCTCGATTGCCCCAACAAATCGCGCCGTAATCTGCTGCGGACGGGTGATCGCCCCGCCGACCACCACCGTATATGCGCCTAACTCAAGGCAGCGGGCAGCCAGTTCCGGCGTTTCGACGTTGCCTTCGGCCACCACCGGAATGGTGACGGCCGCGACGACCTCCCGCAAGAATTCACACTCCCGCTCTTTCAGCTTATGGCCTGCGGTATCGGCCGTGTAGCCGTAAAGCGTGGTGCCCACGCAGTCAAAACCCAGCGCCTCGGCGGTTTTCGCCTCCTCCACCGTGGCGATATCCGCCATCAGCAGCTGGGACGGGTATTGCGCACGGATCGCTGCCATCAGCCCGGCGAGCGTCTGGCCGCCGGGACGCGGACGCGCGGTGGCATCAAGGGCGATAATCTCCGGTTTTATGGCCATCAGCTCATCCACCTCCCGCAGCGTGGCGGTAATAAATACCTCGCTGTCCGGATAGTCGCGCTTAATAATGCCGATCACCGGCAGCGAAACCTGCTGTTTGATGGCGTTGATGTCCACGACGCTGTTGGCGCGGATAGCTACCGCTCCGCCCTGGGCCGCTGCCAGCGCCATACGCGACATAATAAACGGGCTGTGTAAGGGTTCGTTATCCAGCGCCTGGCACGAGACGATCAGCTTACCTTTCAGAATTTCCAGTACATTTTTCATTACGATAAAATCTCTTCAACTTCATTTTTGATAATGGTGACATGCGGGCCGTAAATAACCTGTACCCCATTGCCCCGCAGGATCACGCCGCGAGCGCCGGTCGCTTTGAGCATGGCTTCATTCACCTTGCCGCCGTCTTTCACCGTTACGCGTAAACGCGTGGCGCAGCAGTCCACCTCATCCAGGTTATCCCTGCCGCCCAGGCCTTCAATAATCGTCTGCGCCCGTTCGCTTTGAGGAAGCGCGGTTTCCGCCACGGCCTCTTTCTCCCGGCCCGGGGTCGCAAAATCGAAACGGTTAATCAGGAAGCGGAAAGTGAAGTAGTACAGGAAGAACCACGGGACCCCGACCAGCGGCACATATAGCCAGTGGGTTTTGGCTTCGCCCTGCAGAATGCCGAACAGAACAAAATCGATAAAACCGCCCGAGAAGGTCTGCCCAATGGTGATCTGCAGAATATGGGCGAGCATAAAGGCCAGTCCGTCGAACAGCGCGTGGATGACGTACAGCACCGGGGCGATAAACAGGAAGGAGAACTCGATAGGCTCGGTGATACCGGTCAGGAAAGAGGTCAGCGCCGCCGAAAGCAGCAGCCCCGCCACCCGCTTTTTATTTTCGGGCTTTGCCGTGTGATACATCGCCAGGCACGCGCCGAGCAGGCCAAACATCATGGTAATAAAGCGTCCGGACATAAAGCGCGAGGTACCGGCATAGAACTGCTGGGTATTCGGGTCGGCGAGCTGGGCAAAGAAGATGCGCTGCGTGCCTTCAATCAGCTGACCGTTAACGATCTCGCTGCCGCCAAGGGCGGTGGTCCAGAAGGGCAGATAAAAAATGTGGTGCAGGCCAAACGGGCCGAGCATACGCAGGATAAAGCCGTACAGGAAGGTGCCCAGATAGCCCGTGGCATCAACCAGACCGCCGAGGCCGAAGATCAGCTTCTGAAAGTGCGGCCAGACGACGGTCATGATGGCCCCCACCAGTATCGCCGCCAGCGAGCTGATAATAGGCACAAAGCGTGACCCGCCAAAGAAACCGAGAAACTGCGGCAGGGCAATCTTGTTAAACCGATGGTGCAGCGTACAGGTTACCAGCCCGATCACCACCCCGCCAAAGACCCCGGTTTCCAGGGTCTGAATGCCCAGCGTCATCCCCTGCCCCACCGCACCGGGATTTTCCTGCGCCAGAGTGCCGTTCAGGATCAGCAGGGCGTTGATCGTGGCATTCATCACCAGGAACGCCAGCAGCGCCGCCAGGCCCGCCGTGCCCTTATCGGTTTTCGCCAGCCCCACGGCAACCCCCACGGCAAAGAGCACCGACAGATTGGCAAAGACAATCGAACCGGCGCTGCTCATGATGGTGAATATCGCCTGGAGCCAGCCCACATCCAGGAATGGGTAGGCCGCGAGGGTGTTGGGGTTCGACAGCGCGCCGCCAATGCCTAACAGCAGACCCGCGGCAGGCAGTACGGCAATAGGTAACATAAAGGATTTGCCGAAGCGCTGGGCTTTTTCAAACCAGGCACCCGACGAGGCGCCGCTGAACAGTTGCATCATTTTTTCACTCCCGGATTATTTGATGAAAATTTTTACCATATATAATTATTAAAGTGAAAATTATCACCAATAACCTGGAGAGCGATCATACTTTTTTAAAATGTCTGGCGTCTCACACCCGCTTTCCGCCACACTAGCCACAGAAAAACGCATTAAGGATTTTGCATGTCAGAAAATGAAAATCTGCTGCTGAGGCTGCGACAGGGTGTCTCTGGCTATAGTCCGACCCAGCAAAAACTGGGCGAGTTCGTCTTAAGCGATCCGGCAAAAGTGCTCTATTTCACCATTACCGAACTGGCGCGTGAGAGCGAAACCAGCGAGGCAAGCGTGACCAGGCTGTGCCGCACGCTGGGTTGCAAGGGCTATACCGAGTTTAAGATGGCGCTGGCGCTGGACGTTCAGCGTGAACAGGCCCCGGCTGTGCAGGGCGATCGGGTGGATGAGGTTGTGGAAGAGTCCGTGCTGGCGCTGCGGGATACCGCCCGTCTGCTTGACAGGGATATGCTGCTGCAGGCCGCCCAGGCGCTGCACCAGGCGCGGTCGGTCTATATCTACGGCGTGGCGGCAAGCGCCATCGTGGGCGACTATCTGCACTACAAACTGCTGCGGCTGGGTAAACCTGCACAGCTGTTAAGCGATATGCACCGCGCTTCGATGAGCGCAACCACGCTGGGTAAAGAGGATCTGGTGGTGGCAATTTCGAGTTCAGGATCCACCCGCGATCTGCTGCACGTGGTGAAACTTGCCCGTAAACGCGGCGCGCGGGTGCTGGCGCTCAGCAATACACCGCGCAGCCCGCTGGCTTCAATCAGCGATATGCAGCTGGTGGCGGCAAAACCTGAAGGCCCGCTCAGCGCCGGCGCGCTGAATGCCAAAGTGGGGGTGATGCTTTTGGTGGAGCTGCTTGCCACCACGCTCATCTCGCTGGACGACCGCTACGGCGATGCCAGCCAGCAAACCGCCAGCGCTACCCTGCCCCTGCTGCTCTGACGCAGGCATAAAAAAACCCGCCGAAGCGGGTTTTTTCTAAAGATTAAGGTTCAGAATTACTGACCTTTGATCTCTTTACGGCCGTTGTATGGTGCTTTTTCGCCCAGCGCTTCTTCGATACGAATCAGCTGGTTGTATTTAGCAACACGGTCAGAACGGCTCATAGAACCGGTTTTGATCTGGCCAGCAGCGGTACCAACAGCCAGGTCAGCGATGGTCGCGTCTTCAGTTTCGCCTGAACGGTGAGAGATAACGGCAGTGTAGCCAGCGTCTTTCGCCATTTTGATCGCAGCCAGAGTTTCGGTCAGAGAACCGATCTGGTTGAATTTGATCAGGATGGAGTTAACGATGCCTTTCTCGATACCTTCTTTCAGGATCTTGGTGTTGGTTACGAACAGATCGTCACCAACCAGCTGGATTTTGTCGCCCAGGACTTTGGTCTGGTATGCGAAGCCAGCCCAGTCAGATTCGTCCAGACCGTCTTCGATAGAGACGATTGGGTACTGTTTGGTCAGGTCTTCCAGGAAGTGAGTGAACTCTTCGGAGGTGAAGGCTTTGTTGCCTTCGCCAGCCAGAACGTATTTACCGTCTTTGTAGAATTCAGATGCTGCACAGTCCATCGCCAAGGTGATGTCGGTGCCCAGCTCGTAGCCAGCTGCTTTAACCGCTTCAGCGATGACAGCCAGTGCTTCGGCGTTAGAGCCCAGGTTAGGTGCATAACCACCTTCGTCACCTACTGCAGTGTTCATACCTTTAGCTTTCAGAACTTTAGCCAGGTTGTGGAACACTTCAGAACCCATACGTACCGCTTCTTTCAGGGATTTCGCGCCAACTGGCTGAATCATGAATTCCTGAATATCAACGTTGTTGTCTGCGTGCTCGCCGCCGTTGATGATGTTCATCATCGGAACTGGCATAGAGTATTTGCCTGGAGTGCCGTTCAGTTCAGCGATGTGTTCGAACAGTGGCTGACCTTTAGAAGCAGCTGCTGCTTTGGCGTTCGCCAGGGAAACAGCCAGGATTGCGTTCGCACCGAAGTTAGATTTGTTTTCAGTACCGTCCAGATCGATCATGATTTTATCGATGCCAGCCTGGTCTTTGGCGTCTTTGCCAAGGATTGCCTGTGCAATTGGGCCGTTAACCGCGCCAACAGCTTTGGTTACGCCTTTGCCCAGGAAACGGGATTTGTCGCCATCGCGCAGTTCCAGCGCTTCGCGGGAACCAGTAGAAGCACCTGACGGCGCTGCTGCCATACCGACGAAACCACCTTCCAGGTGTACTTCGGCTTCAACAGTCGGGTTACCACGGGAGTCGATGATTTCACGACCGATGACTTTAACGATTTTGGACATTAGATTTTCCTCAGTACAAGTTAAACTAAAACTCCAGACAAACAACGCGTACCTTTGTACGCGCTGCCGTTCTAACTTTTCTTACTTCGCCTGACGCTTCTGGAACTCATTGGCGGCTTTCACAAAGCCAGCAAACAGCGGATGTCCATCACGCGGCGTAGAAGTAAATTCCGGGTGGAACTGACAGGCGACGAACCATGGGTGGTTCGGCACTTCGATGATCTCGACCAACTGATCATCCCCGGAGCGTCCCGCAATACGCAGGCCCGCAGCTTCAATTTGTTTCAACAGCAGGTTGTTGACTTCATAACGGTGACGATGGCGTTCAGTGATTGTCGGCGCACCGTACATCTGGCGTACCAGGCTGTCGTCGGAGAGCTGACAGGCCTGAGAACCCAGACGCATCGTGCCACCCAGATCGCTCTTCTCGGTACGGACTTCGACGTTACCTTCTTCGTCGCGCCATTCGGTAATAAGCGCCACAACAGGGTACTTACAGTCTGGCACAAATTCCGTAGAGTTCGCGTTTTCCATCCCCACCACGTTGCGGGCAAATTCAATCAGCGCAACCTGCATACCCAGGCAAATGCCGAGGTAAGGAATATTGTTTTCACGCGCATAGCGTGCGGTAGCGATCTTGCCTTCAACGCCGCGGTAGCCGAAGCCGCCAGGGATCAGAATAGCATCCAGATCTTTCAGAATTTCTACACCGCGGGTTTCAACATCCTGCGAATCAATCAGCTTGATGTTGACGGTTACGCGGTTCTTCAGGCCACCGTGTTTCAGCGCTTCGATCACTGACTTATAGGCGTCCGGCAGTTCAATGTACTTGCCGACCATACCGATAGTCACTTCGCCTGCCGGGTTCGCCTCTTCATAAATAACCTGTTCCCATTCAGACAGGTTAGCTTCCGGACAGTTCAAGCTGAATCGTTTACAAATATAATCGTCCAGGCCCTGTGATTTCAACAGGCCCGGGATTTTATAAATGGAATCGACATCTTTCATTGAAATAACGGCTTTTTCTGGCACGTTACAGAACAATGCAATTTTCGCACGTTCGTTGGCCGGAACGGCACGATCGGAACGGCAAACCAGGATGTCAGGCTGAATACCGATGGAGAGCAGCTCTTTCACAGAGTGCTGGGTCGGCTTGGTTTTCACTTCACCTGCGGCAGCCATGTACGGCACCAGGGTCAGGTGCATGAACAGCGCGTGTTCACGACCGATATCCACCGCCAGCTGGCGAATCGCTTCAAGGAACGGCAGGGATTCGATATCACCTACGGTACCGCCAATCTCGACCAGCACCACGTCGTGACCTTCGCCACCGGCAACGATGCGCTCTTTAATGGCGTTGGTGATGTGCGGGATCACCTGAACGGTAGCGCCCAGATAGTCACCACGGCGCTCTTTACGCAGAACGTCAGAGTAGATGCGGCCAGTCGTGAAGTTGTTACGACGGGTCATTTTGGTGCGAATGAAGCGCTCGTAGTGACCCAGGTCCAGATCGGTTTCAGCGCCGTCTTCAGTAACGAACACTTCCCCGTGTTGGATCGGGCTCATGGTACCTGGATCGACGTTGATGTACGGATCCAGCTTCATCATGGTCACATTGAGGCCACGGGCTTCAAGAATGGCTGCGAGGGAGGCTGCGGCAATGCCTTTACCCAGAGAGGATACAACCCCGCCGGTCACAAAAATATAGTTCGTTGTCATGCTGAACCTGAGAAGTTAGGGTGAAACGATGGAATAACCAGGACGGGAAAGTAGTATACCCGAACACGGCGAGCGCCACAAACTTTCATTCTCCGTCTCCTGTCTCAGGCTTTGACTCATATTGGGAGTGAGAAAATAGCCCCTTTTGGGTAAATGTTTTTGACGCAAATCAAGCGCTTGTCATTTAAAAAATCACACAAATTGCGCTTGATCGCAAAAACCCGTTAGAGATCAGATTCCTGGCGTTTTACTTCCTGCCACACTTCTTCCATCGCGTCGAGGTCCACGCCGGTCATTTCCAGGCCGCGGGCAGCGATAATCCGCTCCACTTCCCGGAAGCGGCGTTCGAATTTGAGGTTGGCTTTTTGCAGCGCCACCTCGGCTTTGACCCCCAGATGTCGTGAAAGATTGACGGTAGCAAACAGCAGGTCGCCCATCTCCTCTTCCACCTTGTCCTGATCCACTACTGCCTGTTGCGCTTCGTGCATCACCTCGTCGATCTCTTCATGCACTTTGTCGAGCACCGGGCCCAAAGAGGTCCAGTCAAACCCGACCGTCGAGCAGCGTTTCTGGATCTTATGCGCACGCATCAGCGCCGGCAGGCTTAACGGGATGTCGTCCAGCGCCGAATGTTGCGATTTTTCAGCCCGTTCCGCGCTTTTGATCTGCTCCCAGCGGGCCAGCACTTCGGTACTGTTTTCAGCGGTGGCATCGCCAAAGATGTGCGGGTGGCGGCGCTCCAGCTTATCGCTGATGGCGGCGCAGATATCGTTGAAATCGAAGCGCCCCTCTTCCTGAGCCATCTGGGCGTAGAACACCACCTGGAACAGCAGGTCGCCCAGCTCACCGCGCAGATCGTCAAAATCTTCCCGGGAGATGGCATCCAGCACCTCGTAGGTCTCTTCCAGAGTGTAGGGAGCGATGGTGGCGAAAGTCTGCTCTTTATCCCACGGACAGCCGGTTTCCGGGTCGCGCAGACGTTTCATAATGCCGAGCAGGCGGTCGATTTGGGTCATGTCTTATCCTGTTAAATCGGTAATGCCGGGTGGCGGCTGCGCCTTACCCGGCCTACAAAAGAAGGGGCGATTATCCGCCGTGCAGACGGCGGGCGTCGATCACATCCGGAACCTGGTTCAGCTTGCCGAGCACCCGGCCCAGCACCTGCAGGTTATAGATTTCGATGGTCATATCGATAGTGGCGAGCTGCTGGCGAGTGTCGCTGCGGCTAGCAACGCCCAGCACGTTCACCTTTTCGTTCGCCAGAATGGTGGTGATATCGCGCAGCAGGCCGCTGCGATCGTTGGCCGAGACCCGCACCACCAGCGAATAGCCGGCGGAGTAGCTCTCGCCCCACACCGCATCGACGATACGTTCCGGCGCGTGGGACTGTAAATCGTCCAGCTGATCGCAGTCCGCACGGTGGATAGAGATCCCGCGCCCCTGGGTGATAAAGCCGACGATCTCGTCCCCCGGGATCGGCTGGCAGCAGCGGGCAATGTGGTGCATCAGATTGCCGACGCCTTCCACCACTACCCTGCCGTTGTCTTTTTCTTTGCTGCGGTGCTGCGGCGCATAGGTCTTCTGCTGCAGCTGTTTCAGCGCCGCCGCATCCTGCTCTGCCGCGCTCGGTTTGTTGAACTGCGCCTGCAGGAAATTCACCATCTGGTTAAGACGAATATCCCCACCGCCGATGGCGGCCAGCAGTTCATCCAGCTCGTTAAAGTTGTAGCGCGGCAGCAGCTGTTTTTCCGCCTCTTTCAGGTGGATGCCCAGATGCTCCAGCTCGTCGTCGAGGATCTGACGACCGGCAAGGATGTTTTTGTCACGATCCTGCTTACGGAACCAGGCGTGGATCTTGGAGCGTCCGCGGCTGGTGGTGATATAGCCCAGGTTCGGGTTCAGCCAGTCGCGGCTCGGGTTCGGCTGCTTCTGGGTGATGATGTCGACCTGATCGCCCATCTGCAGCTGATAGGTGAATGGCACGATACGGCCGCCGATCTTGGCGCCGATGCAGCGATGCCCCACGTCGCTGTGGATGTGGTAAGCGAAGTCGAGCGGCGTTGAGCCTGCCGGCAGATCAACCACGTCGCCTTTCGGCGTAAAGACGTAGACCCGGTCGTCAAAGACCTGGCTGCGCACCTCGTCAAGCATCTCTCCGGAGTCGGCCATCTCCTCCTGCCACGCAATCAGCTTGCGCAGCCAGGCGATACGATCTTCGTGGCCAGAGCGCGCCCCGCCTGAGGTGCCCTCTTTGTACTTCCAGTGCGCGGCAACGCCCAGCTCGGACTCTTCGTGCATCTGTTTGGTGCGGATCTGGATCTCCACCGGTTTACCGCCCGGCCCCAGCACCACGGTATGGATCGACTGGTAGCCGTTCGGTTTCGGGTTGGCGACGTAGTCGTCAAATTCATCCGGCATGTGGCGGAAATGGGTGTGAACAATCCCCAGCGCGGCGTAGCAATCCTGCAGACGCTCGGCAACGATGCGCACGGCGCGCACGTCAAACAACTCATCAAAGGCGAGATGCTTTTTCTGCATTTTGCGCCAGATGCTGTAGATATGCTTTGGCCGACCATAGACTTCGGCCTTCACGCCCTCTTCTTTCATCGACTGACGTAAGCCGCCGACAAACTCCTCGATATAGTGTTCGCGATCGATACGGCGTTCGTGCAGCAATTTAGCAATACGTTTGTATTCCGCCGGGTGCAGGTAGCGGAAGCAGTAATCTTCCAGCTCCCATTTCAGTTGCCCGATGCCCAGACGGTTTGCCAGCGGGGCATAGATATTGGTGCACTCTTTCGCCGCCAGCACGCGCTCATCTTCCGGCGCGTCCTTCACTTCCCGCAGATGGGCAACGCGTTCGGCAAGCTTAATCACCACGCAGCGGAAGTCATCCACCATCGCCAGCAGCATACGGCGAACGTTATCGACCTGTTCGGAAGAGACGGAGTCGGTGTGGGTGGCTTTCAGCTGACGGATGGCCGCCATGTCGCGCACGCCGTGGATCAGAGAGACGATCGATGTCCCGACGCTTTCGCGCAGCACCTCTTCGGAAACTACCTCGGCGTCAGCCAGCGGGAACAGCATGGCGGCGAGCAGGGTGTCGATATCCATGCTGAGCATGGAGAGGATTTCCACCATCTCCACGCCGCGCCACAGCAGCAGCTCGGCATCGGGATGCCCCTTGGTGGTGCGCAGACAGTAAGCCCAGGTTTCGGTTAAGCGTTCACACGACTGCTGGCTGGCAATCCCCAGACTTGCGATCCATTTTTGTGGGTCAAACTCACCAGCTTTATTGAGATGTGCACTTCTTACCGCAACCATTGTCCTCTCCTTTAGGGACCCTTGCCTGTCGAATTCGACAAGCCGAAACTCATCAGTTGTGTTCAAACAACGCCATTGATTCCAGATGTCCAGTGTGCGGGAACATATCAAGCATTGCCAGACGCTGAATCTGGTAACCCGCCGCTAATAATGCTTCGCTGTCCCGGGCAAGCGTCGCCGGATTACAGGAAACATAGACCACGCGTTTTGGGGCGAGTTTAATAATATGCTGCATCACGCCTGGCGCACCTGCTCGGGCCGGATCCAGCAGGATCTTGTCGAAGCCGTGCGCCGCCCAGGGCTGTTGGGTGACATCCTCTTCCAGATTCTCATGAAAAAATGTCACGTTTTGCAGCCCATTGTGAATGGCGTTGTCGCGCCCTTTCTCCACCAGCGCCGCCACGCCCTCAACACCCACCACGCTGTGCGCCCGTTTTGCCAGCGGCAGGGTAAAGTTACCCATCCCGCAGAACAGATCGAGCACCCGATCATGGGGCTGAATATCCAGCCAGTCGAGCGCGGTCGCGACCATCTTTTGGTTCACGCCGTCATTGACCTGAATGAAATCGCGCGGGCTGAACGTTAAGCGTAGCCCGTCTGAATCATACCAGGGCGTTTCACCGCCCAGTTGCTCAAGTATCTCGCTTTGCGGGGCGAGATAAAGGTCAAGCTCATGGGAATGCGAAAAGCGTTCCAGTTTTTCGCGATCTTTGGCCGAAAGCGGTGCAGTATGACGCAGCACCATCAGCGGACCGCTGTTCGCCAGCACCAGTTCGACGTGGCCCAGGTGGCGAACGCCCTGCAGCTCAGAGAGGCATTTGCGCACTTCTGGCAGCAATGCCTCAAGACGGGGCACCAGAATGGGGCACTGTTTCACATCGACGATGTCGCTGGAGTTGGCCTTGCGAAAGCCCATCTCCAGACGCGCGGTTTTCGGCTGATAGTTGAGGCTCAGGCGCGCCCGGCGGCGGTAGCCCCAGGGCTTATCGGCTATCACTTCGTTGACGTCGTGCTTCAGCAGGCGCGCCAGGGCATTGCTTTTGCTGCGCTCCTGTAATGCGATACTGGCATGCTGCTGTTGGCAGCCGCCGCAGACGCCAAAGTGCGGGCAGCGCGGCGTTTCGCGTTGCGGGCTGTCGTTAAGGCGATGTTTTACCTGCCCGCGGGCATACTGACGTTTCTCTTCCGTCAGGACGATCTCTGCACGTTCGTCGGGCAGCAGGCCGGGAATAAACAGGGCTTTACCATCATGGCGCGCCACCCCCTGACCGAAGGGGTCGAGGTCTGTCACATCAACAGTTATGATCTGACGCGTCGTCACGCGCCGCTTTGCAGAGTAGAATTGCGCCATTGCCGGGTATTTTCTCAAATGAACATATTGACTCTAATTGTCCCATAACGGAACTCCATGACCAACTACAGCCTGCGTGCGCGCATGATGATTTTGATCCTCGCCCCTACCGTACTCATTGGTTTGCTGCTGAGTACCTTCTTTGTGGTGCACCGTTATAACGACCTGCAGCGCCAGCTTGAGGATGCAGGGGCCAGCATTATTGAGCCGCTGGCGGTCTCCAGCGAGTACGGCATGGCCCTGCAAAATCGCGAGTCTATCGGCCAACTCATCAGCATCCTGCACCGCCGTCACTCGGACATTGTGCGGGCGATCTCGGTGTATGACCAACATAATCGCCTGTTTGTGACCTCCAATATCCAGCAGGACCCCGGGGTGCTCAAACTCCCGAACGACACGGCCTTCCCGGCACGGCTGAGCGTGATCCGCCAGGGCGAGAGAATGATCCTGCGAACGCCGATCATCTCGGAAAGCTATTCGCCGGATGAATCTGCCGAGTCCGATGCTAAGCCCAATAACAACATGCTGGGATATGTGGCTCTGGAGCTGGATCTCAAGTCCGTGCGGCTGCAGCAGTACCGGGAAATTTTTATCTCCACGGTGATGATGCTGTTTTGTATCGGCATCGCGCTGATTTTCGGCTGGCGTCTGATGCGCGATGTAACCAGCCCGATCCGCAACATGGTGAATACCGTTGACCGTATCCGCCGGGGTCAGCTCGACAGCCGCGTCGAAGGTTTTATGCTTGGCGAGCTGGATATGCTGAAAAACGGCATCAACTCGATGGCTATGTCGCTGGCGGCCTACCATGAGGAGATGCAGCATAACGTCGATCAGGCCACCTCTGACCTTCGGGAAACCCTGGAGCAGATGGAGATCCAGAACGTCGAGCTGGATCTGGCCAAAAAGCGCGCCCAGGAAGCGGCCCGCATTAAATCAGAGTTCCTGGCGAACATGTCCCATGAGCTGCGCACCCCGCTCAACGGCGTGATTGGCTTTACCCGCCTGACCCTTAAGACCGAGCTTAACCCGACCCAGCGCGACCATCTGCATACCATTGAACGCTCGGCCAACAACCTGCTGGCCATCATCAATGACGTGCTGGACTTCTCCAAGCTCGAGGCGGGCAAGCTGATTCTGGAGAGCATTCCGTTCCCGCTGCGTAACGTTCTGGATGAGGTGGTCACCCTGCTGGCGCACTCCTCCCACGACAAGGGGCTGGAGCTGACGTTGAACATTAAAAATGATGTGCCGGATAATGTAATTGGCGATCCGCTGCGCCTGCAGCAGGTGATCACCAACCTGGTGGGCAACGCCATCAAGTTCACCGAGAGCGGTAACATTGACGTGCTGGTCGAAAAGCGCGCCATCAGCAATACCAAGGTGCAGCTTGAGGTGCAGATCCGCGATACCGGGATCGGCATTCCCGAGCGCGATCAGTCGCGGCTGTTCCAGGCCTTCCGTCAGGCCGACGCCAGTATTTCCCGGCGTCATGGCGGTACCGGCCTGGGGCTGGTGATCACCCAGAAACTGGTTAACGAGATGGGTGGCGATATCTCCTTCCACAGCCAGCCTAACCGCGGCTCGACCTTCTGGTTCCATATCAATCTCGACCTGAACCCGAATGTTCTGACCGATCGACCGGCGATGGATTGTCTGCAGGGTAAACGTCTGGCCTATGTGGAGGCCAATGCCGCCGCCGCGCAAAGCACGCTGGAGGTGTTAAGCACCACCCCGCTGGAAGTGGTTTACAGTCCGGAGTTCTCCACGCTGTCGGTTGAACATTACGACATTCTGCTGATGGGGATCCCGGTGACCTTTACCGGCGAGCTGACCATGCAGCAGGAGCGGCTGGCAAAAGCGTCCTCAATGACCGACTACCTGCTGCTGGCCCTGCCATGCCATGCGCAGATCAACGCCGAAGAGCTGAAACATGACGGTGCGGCCGCCTGTCTGCTGAAACCGCTCACCGCCACGCGCCTGCTGCCGACCCTGACAGAGTATTGCCGCCTGAACCATTACGCCGCGTCGCTCGTCATGGATGAGAGCAAGCTGCCGATGACCGTGATGGCGGTGGATGATAACCCCGCCAACCTGAAGCTGATTGGCGCCCTGCTGGAGGATCAGGTTCAGCACGTTGAACTTTGCGAGAGCGGTCTGCAGGCCGTTGAGCGGGCGAAGCAGATGCAGTTTGACCTGATCATGATGGATATTCAGATGCCCGGTATGGACGGGATCCGTGCCTGCGAGCTGATCCGCCAGCTTCCCCATCAGCAGCACACTCCGGTGATTGCCGTGACCGCCCACGCGATGGCGGGTCAGAAAGAGAAGCTTTTAAGCGCCGGGATGAACGACTATCTGGCAAAACCGATTGAAGAAGAGAAGCTGCACAACCTGCTGCAGCGCTACAAGCCCGGCCCTGCGGGAAGTAACTGGATTGCCCCTCCGGAGGCACCAGAGATCCCGATCAACATCAGTGCCACCCTCGACTGGCAGCTGGCGCTGCGTCAGGCGGCGGGCAAAAACGACCTGGCGCGGGAGATGCTGCAGATGCTGGTGGCCTTCCTGCCGGAGATCCGCAATAAGGTAGAGGAACAGCTGGTAGGGGAAAATCCGGAAGACCTGGTCGGGGCGATCCACAAACTGCACGGCAGCTGCGGGTACAGCGGAGTGCCGCGCCTGAAAAATCTCTGTCATTTACTGGAACAGCAGCTGCGTTCCGGTACGCCGGAAAGCGAGCTGGAACCGGAGTTTCTGGAGCTGCTGGATGAGATGGATAACGTGACGCGGGAAGCGATGAAGGTGCTGGGCTCATAGCAAAAGTATGCGCACTGACGATCCCCTCTCCCCTTTGGGGAGAGGGTTAGGGTGAGGGGCTACAACCCCATCCCCACCTTCAGCACCGCCGCGATATTCCTCGCCGCCATCCGCACGTTTTCTTCGGCGTCTTCCAGCGCCTCCTCCAGCGTGCAGACGGTGTAGATCACGCTGAACACCGCATCGATGCCATGATCGTGCACTACTCCGACATCCGCCGTCAGGCTGCCCGCCAGGCCGATCACCGGTTTGTTGTGGCGCCTGGCGATCTTCGCCACCCCCACCGGGACTTTGCCATGAATGGTCTGGCTGTCGATTCGCCCTTCTCCGGTGATCACCAGATCGGCATCGGCCACCAGGCTGTCGAGGTTGAGCGCCTCGGTCACAATCTCAATGCCCTGGCGCAGCTGCGCGCCGCAAAAAGCGTATAGCGCTGCCCCCATGCCGCCTGCTGCACCGCCGCCGGCCAGGCCGAGCACGTCCACATCAAGGTCACGGGCAATGATCCGCGCATACTGCGTCAGTGCCCCATCGAGGCGCGTAATCATCTCCGGCGTAGCCCCTTTCTGCGGGCCAAACACGGCGGTAGCGCCGTTTTCACCGGTCAGCGGGTTGGTGACGTCGCAGGCCACTTCAATCCGGCACGTCGCCAGCCGTTTATCCAGACCGCTGATATCAATGCGCGCCAGCTTCTCCAGCTCGCCGCCGCCAGCGCCAATGGCGTTCCCCTGCTCGTTCAGCAGCTTCGCGCCCAGCGCCTGTACCATCCCTGCCCCACCATCGTTAGTGGCGCTGCCACCAATGCCGATGATGATATGTTTCACGCCCGCATCCAGTGCATGGCGGATCAGATCCCCGGTTCCCCAGGAGGTGGTTTTCAGCGGATTACGCTGTGCCGGCGGTACCAGCTCCAGCCCACTGGCCGCCGCCATCTCGATAAACGCGCTTTTGCCATCACCGGAGCGACCATAAAAACCGTCAACATGCTCGCCGAGCGGCCCCGTTACCCGCACCTGAATAATGTCTCCCTGAGTGGCGGCAACCATCGCTTCCACGGTGCCTTCACCGCCATCGGCGACCGGCAGTTTGACATACTCAGCCGTGGGGAAAATTTCGCAAAATCCCTGCTCTATCGCCGTCGCCACAGCCAGGGCACTCAGGCTCTCTTTATACGAGTCCGGTGCGATAACTATTTTCATAAGCCGTCCTTACGCATGTTGACTACCATAAGCATACACCCGTGACGCAAGAGAAAATGCCGACTCCCGCAGGAACCGGCACCGGACTTAACGCACCATGCAAGGGCGTTTGTTGTTGAAGGTCCACTCCGGGATCAGGTACTGCATCGCCATCGCGTCGTCGCGCGCGCCCAGGCCGTGCTGCAGATACAGCTCATGCGCCTTCATCACCTGATCCATATCCAGCTCAACGCCCAGACCCGGGGTGGTCGGCACCTGCACCATCCCGCCCTTGATTTCGAACGGCTGTTTGGTCAGGCGCTGGTTGCCCTCCTGCCAGATCCAGTGGGTGTCGATGGCGGTGATGTTGCCCGGCGCGGCCGCGGCCACATGGGTGAACATCGCCAGCGAGATATCGAAGTGGTTGTTGGAGTGTGAGCCCCAGGTCAGGCCGAACTCGTGACACATCTGCGCCACGCGCACCGAGCCCTGCATGGTCCAGAAGTGCGGATCCGCCAGCGGAATGTCGACCGACTGCAGGGAGAGGGTATGGCCCATCTGCCGCCAGTCGGTAGCGATCATGTTGGTGGCGGTCGGCAGACCGGTAGCGCGGCGGAACTCGGCCATCACTTCACGGCCGGAGAAGCCCTGTTCGGCGCCGCACGGATCTTCCGCATAGGCCAGCACGCCCTTCAGGCGCTTACCGATGCGAATCGCCTCTTCCAGCGACCAGGCCCCGTTGGGATCGAGGGTGACGCGCGCCTGCGGGAAGCGTTTCGCCAGGGCGATGATGGATTCCGCCTCCTCTTCCCCGGCCAGCACGCCGCCTTTCAGTTTGAAATCATTAAAGCCGTACTTCTCATAGGCCGCTTCTGCCAGACGCACAACCGCATCCGGGGTCATCGCCTCTTCGTGGCGCAGACGATACCAGTCGCACTGCTCATCCGGCTGGCTCTGGTACGGCAGCGGGGTCAGCTTGCGGTTGCCGACGAAGAACAGGTAGCCCAGCATTTCGACTTCTGTACGCTGCTGCCCGTCGCCCAGCAGAGAGGCCACGTTGACGCCCAGATGCTGGCCCAGCAGGTCGAGCATCGCCGCTTCAATGCCGGTCACCACGTGTATGGTGGTGCGCAGGTCAAAGGTCTGCAGCCCGCGGCCGCTTGCATCGCGGTCGGCAAATTCGTTACGTACGGCATTGAGAATGTTTTTGTACGCGCCCAGGGTTTGGCCCACCACCAGCGGGATCGCATCTTCCAGCGTTTTACGGATCTTTTCGCCGCCCGGGATTTCACCCACCCCGGTATGGCCGGAGTTGTCTTTGATAATGACGATATTACGGGTGAAGAACGGGGCGTGGGCCCCGCTCAGGTTCATCAGCATGCTGTCATGACCGGCAACCGGGATAATCTGCATGGAAGTCACAACAGGGGTAGTAAATGTGCTCATAATTCAATCCTTTAATCAGTGGCGACCGAACGCCGGGCGTTTGCGGTCAAATGTCCAGCCGGGAATAAGGTACTGCATCGGGCCTGCGTCATTACGCGCGCCGCCGGGCAGTTTCTTATAGGCTTCATGGGCTTTGTGGATCTGATCCCAGTCAAGCTCCACGCCAAGCCCCGGTGCATCCGGTACGGCAATCTTGCCGTGTTTAATTTCCAGTGGATTTTTGGTCAGGCGCGCTTCGCCTTCCTGCCAGATCCAGTGGGTGTCGATAGCCGTTGGCGTACCCGGTGCAGCGGCACCCACATGGGTAAACATCGCCAGCGAGATATCGAAGTGGTTGTTAGAGTGGCAACCCCAGGTTAAGCCCCAGTCGTCACACAGCTGCGCCACGCGTACCGCGCCGGAGAGCGTCCAGAAGTGCGGATCCGCCAGCGGGATGTCCACGGAGTTCAGCATCACGGCGTGACCCATTTCGCGCCAGTTGGTGGCAATCATGTTAGTCGCCACCGGCAGGCCGGTGGCGCGGCGGAACTCCGCCATCACCTCACGGCCGGAGAAGCCCTGCTCGGCGCCGCACGGATCTTCGGCATACGTCAGGACATCGCCCAGGCCTTTGCACAAGGCGATAGCCTCATCCAGCAGCCAGGCCCCGTTGGGGTCGACGGTAATGCGCGCATCCGGGAAGCGTTTTTTCAGGGCGCGGGCGCTGTCAATCTCCTGTTCGCCCGGCAGCACGCCGCCTTTCAGTTTGAAATCCTTAAAACCGTAGCGATCCTGGGCCACCTCCGCCAGACGGACCACCGCCTCGCTGGAGAGCGCCTCCTGATGGCGCAGGTGATACCAGTCGTGACTGCCCGGCGAACGCTCCAGATAGGGCAGATCGGTCTTAGTGCGATCGCCCAGGTAGAAGAGATAACCCAGCACGGTGACCGCATCGCGCTGCTTGCCCGGGCCGAGCAGTTCGCACACCGGCACGTTCAGCGCTTTGCCGAGCAGATCCAGCAGCGCCGCTTCCAGCGCCGCCACGGCGTTGACCCGCAGTTCAAATGTCCAGGCCCCTTTGCCGAAGGTATCGAAATCGGCAGACTGGTTGCCCTTGTGCACGCGCTGGACCACCTTGTTCAGCCGCGCCACCTCCTGACCGACCACCTGCGGGATGGCATCCACCAGGGTCTGGTAAATCACCTCTCCGCCCGGGGCTTCCCCGACGCCGGTATTCCCGGCGTTATCGGTCAGCACCACGATGTTGCGGGTAAACCAGGCGTTATGTGCGCCGCCGATGTTCAGCAGCATGCTGTCCTGACCGGCAACCGGGATAACCTTCATTTCGGTGACAACAGGGCTCGATTGCATACTCATGATGAACGCTCCGCGACAGGTTTCAGTTCGATACGTTTGATATCACCCACCAGCACCAGGTAGCTCAGTACCGCGACCAGGGCGTGAACACCCACGTAGATCAACGCCCCGTTGAACGACCCGGTGGTGCCGACGATATAACCGATAGCAATCGGGGTGACGATCCCGGAGATGTTGCCGAACATATTGAACAGACCGCCGCTCAGGCCGCTGATCTCTTTCGGCGCGGTATCCGCCATCACCGCCCAGCCCAGCGCCCCGATCCCTTTACCGAAGAAGGCCATCGCCATGAAGCCGATAATCATCCACTCAGCGTCAACGTAGTTACACACCACCATCGACATGGAGAGCAGCATCCCCAGCACAATTGGCGTTTTACGGGCGATATTCAGGGAACCGGTACGACGCATCAGCCAGTCGGAAATCACCCCGCCCAGCACGCCGCCCACAAAGCCGCAGATCGCCGGAACAGAGGCCACGAACCCGGCTTTCAGGATCGACATGCCGCGGGCCTGCACCAGATAGACCGGGAACCAGGTGATAAAGAAGTAGGTTAAGGCGTTGATGCAGTACTGGCCGAGGTAGATCCCCACCATCATGCGGGAGCCCACCAGCTGTTTGATCTGGCCCCATTTCTGGCTGAACGGCACTTTCTCTTTGTTTTTCGCCTGATCCATATTGATCAGCGCGCCGCCCGCGGCAATGTAATCCAGCTCTTTCTGGTTCACGCCCGGATGCTGGTTCGGCTCGTGGATCACTTTCAGCCAGACAAAGCTGATGACAATGCCCAGACCGCCCATAAAGAAGAACACGTGTGACCAGCCCACCTCGTGGGTCAACCAGCCCATGATAGGGGCGAAGATCACGGTCGCGAAGTATTGCGCGGAGTTAAAAATGGACACCGCCGTTCCCCTCTCCTGCGCCGGGAACCAGGCTGCCACTATGCGGCTGTTACCCGGGAATGAAGGAGCTTCTGCCAGCCCGACGAGGAAGCGCAGGGTGAAGAGCGCGACAATAATGCCAAAGCCGTTAAAGACATCAACAAAGCCCTGTAACAGGGTAAACATCGACCAGATAAAGATGGACCAGAAGTAGACGCGTTTTGAACCAAAGCGGTCAAGCAACCAACCGCCAGGGATTTGGCCGATAACATAGGCCCATGAAAATGCAGAGAAAACGTAACCCATACCGACCGGATCCAGACCGATATCTTTTGCCATTTCAGAACCGGCAATCGACAGCGTGGCGCGGTCGCCATAGTTAAAGGATGTGACGATAAACAGCATCACCACTATCCAATAGCGAGCGTTGGTGCGCTTTTCAGCGCTGCTCGCCGCCTGGCTTAATGTACTCATTCTTGCACTCCTGAATCATAGCTTTTATCGCTACGTTCATTCTGAACAGCACAACCGGTAGGGTAATCAGAATGACGTGTATGTGTTTTTTTGCAGTTCAAACGCTGAGGTCTTTTGCCTCACTGACTGCATTTTTATTAACTGGCGGAAAAAGTATAAGAAAGGATCCAGGCCCCTCTCACCGTGCAACAACACAACATTGGCGGGAGGGTTTGAGGTTGTTTATGGCATAAGCCTAACTCAATGGAAGGTAGTTCACGGAAACGTGGCTGAGTGAGAAAACAGCAGAAGAGAAAGGGAAGAATGTGAATCAGGTCGCTTGACGCGGTGGAATGCCCTCCCGCGGCCGGGAGGGATATGTACTTAGCCGAGAAGCGTGCCCCAGTGCTCTACCCAGGGATTGGATTCGCTTTCCGGCTCAGGGTGTTCAGAGGCATCGATCGTCAGCATTTCACCCACGCGCTGCGCGCTTTGCTCCTGCAACAGGGCGTCGAACTGCTTGCCGCCGCCGCAGAAATTGGCGTAGGTGCTGTCACCCAGCGCGATGATGCCGTAGCGCATCTCCGGCTGATAACCCAGCTTATCTTTGATGCCCTGGAACAGCGGTACGATACTGTCCGGCAGATCGCCCTGCCCGGTTGTCGAGGTGACCACCAGCGCATACTGGCCCTGGTATTTTTCCCAGTCGGCCAGTTCGGGATCTTCATAGACCGTGGCTTTATGGCCCTGCCCGGCGAGAATTGCTTCGGCTTCTTCGGCCACCAGCAGCGAATTTCCGTACATCGTACCGACAAAAATTCCGACTACAGCCATGGTTTACTCCCTCAATGAATGCAATTACCGTTCATCCTGAACGTTGGCGGGATCAAACTCAACCCTTTCATTTTCGGGGAGTTGCCCGCACCAGCCAAAGTGTGACAGCGCCTGCATCCACACCGGATCGAGGCCAGCGCGGATCGTCAGCGGCTCACCGGTAAAGGGATGAATCAGGTTCAGCTGGCTGGCGTGAAGCATCAGGCGGTTACAGCCAAAGTGTTCAGCGGCGCTGCGGTTCTGTTTCAGATCGCCGTGCTTGCTGTCACCGATAATCGGATGACGCAGATGCGAAAGGTGGCGTCGCAGCTGGTGCTTACGCCCGGTTTTCGGCTCCAGCTCGACCAGGCTGTAGCGCGTGGTCGGGAACTTACCGGTGGCGACGGGCATTTCGGTGGTCGCCAGACCGCGATAGTCCGTCACCGCGGGCTGCGGCTCTTTATCATCACGGGCATATTTATCGGCGATTTTATCCAGCTCTTCGATCAGCGGATAATCAAGCCTCGCGGCCTCGGTCAGCCAGCCCCGGACAATCGCATGGTAACGCTTCTGGATCTGATGCTGCTCGAACTGCTGGGACAGCCGGCGTCCGGCCTCGCTGGAGAGTCCCATCAGCAGTACGCCAGAGGTAGGTCTGTCGAGACGGTGGGCGGTAAAAACGTGCTGACCAATCTGATCGCGCACCGTCTGCATCACCACCACTTTTTCATCGCGATCCAGCCAGCTCCGGTGCACCAGCCAGCCGGAGGGTTTATTGACCGCCACCAGCCACTCATCCTGATAAAGGATCTCAATCATGCGTCGTCGCCAAACAGCGTATCCAGCGCCAGCAATGCCGCCAGTACCGCCTCGCGTGACGGATGGGCCGCATCCAGCGCCATTTCATAATAGGGGGCGACGGCAAAGTTTTGCGGCAGCGGATGCCCACCCTCAATCAGGGCACGCATGCGGGGAATAAGTACCCATTGCAGCCACTCAAAGGGCTCCAGGGTATCCATGCAGAAAGGTTGCGTGCTCTCAAACGCGTCAGGCTGCGGCGCCGTTTCCTGCCACAGTTGATGATCGCGCAATAAAGCTTCGATGGCGTGCAGCTGCGCGCGCACGTTGTCGTGATGCGTCATGAAAACCTCAACGGAAAATCTGAACGGCGCGCAGCATAGCAAAGACCACGCAGAAATAAAAAAAGGGAGCACTGTAAAAACAGTGCTCCCGGTTCGTTTCGCAGCAATCCAGCTACTTTTGGTGCTCCCTGCTCATCCGTGACAACTTTTCCTCTGACCCGAAGGTCTGGTCTTCCCTCGACCGCTGCATCCTGCTCACATCATCCTGATGTGGCTGTTTCATCCTGAAACGTCCTGGCCTTCCTGACCCACCGGACATCCTTACCGGCTCTCATTCTCCGTCCTGGAGGTGTCCTTCACGCATCCTGCGTTATCCTTTTGCTTCGTCCTGAAGCCTTCCTTGTAACGCCTTCCTGACGTGTCCTAAGTTAAGAAACGCCATCATCCTGATGTTCGTTTCTCGTGTCGGCTTCCTGTCGACAAACATAGGATCCTCTATTCCGCTTCGTCTTACAAGGCACCCCGTAAGCCAAATTAAACAGATGTTACATCATATTACTAATGATTACGCCATCAACTAGCTGATTATAAATGGATTATTGGCTAGCATAAAATAATGAGCGTGCCGGTTATTACGGTGATCTCTTACAACCTTTGTAAGAGATCTCTCACACGTGCAGTAGTATTCAGGATTACACGACGGGATGTAGTTGTTTGAGGAAATCCGTAAGGGAAGCGGAGAGGAACTGGCGTTTCTGCGTACCTAACGTCTCTTTTACCACGTTCCCCGTGAGGTTGCAGACAGAGATAATATCCATTTCACTGTCGAGCGTGGCGATAAAGAGCGTTGGCGATAGCTTCAGGCGCTTCTGGGTGACCAGGTGCCCAATCAGGTTCTCCTGCACGCGCAGCAGATCGTCTTCGCTCCAGGTTTGCAGCAGAGTCAGCATCTCGTTATCAAAGCGAGCGCACATATCCCCGGCAAACTGTGTGGTATAGAACGCGTGGACCGCAGGTTGTACCACAATGTCCATTGCGCGTTCAATGGCATTTACATTCTGCTCTGCGGTAAACGGCTGGGGCTGCCAGGTAACGGTATCCCCTGAAGAGGTGATAATACACGGCGACGGGACGCCATACAGCGCCTCGCTTTGAGGCCATGACCCATTCTGTTCATGCCAGGCGTCACAGTAACGCGCCGTAAACGCGGTTAAGGCAGCAGCAGTCTCTTTATCCACCGGTTTCTCTCTTCATATAAGCCAGGATACACTCAGTCCCATAGTTTACCTTTAAAGTGACAACGAAACATGTCTTACGAAAATCATGATGCCTTATCGGGTTTAACCCTGGGCAAAAGCACCGCCTACCGCGACATCTATGACGCCAGCCTGTTACAGGGCGTGCCGCGCAGTCTTAACCGCGATCCGCTGGGGCTGAAAGCCGATAGCCTGCCCTTCCACGGCGGCGATATCTGGACGCTGTATGAGCTGTCGTGGCTTAACGCCCGCGGATTACCGCAGGTGGCAGTGGGTCACGTTGAGCTGGATTACACCAGCGTCAACCTGGTCGAGTCCAAAAGCTTTAAGCTCTACCTTAACAGCTTCAACCAGACCCGCTTCGACAGCTGGGAAGCGGTGCAGCGTACGCTGGAACGCGACTTAAGCGCCTGCGCGCAGGGGAAAGTGACCGTTGCCCTCTACCGCATTGACGAGCTGGAGGGTCAGCCGATCGCCCACTTCCACGGCACCTGCATTGATGAGCAGGACATTGAGATCGACAACTACCAGTTTGATACCGCCTGGCTGGAAAATGCCGCCAGCGGCAAAGTGGTGGAGGAAACGCTGGTCAGCCACCTGCTGAAATCCAACTGTCTTATCACCCATCAGCCTGACTGGGGTTCGGTACAGATCCAGTATCGCGGCGCAAAAATCGATCGCGAGAAGCTGTTGCGCTACCTGGTCTCTTTCCGTAACCACAATGAGTTCCACGAGCAGTGCGTGGAGCGCATCTTCAACGACATTCTGCATTTCTGCCAGCCAGAGACGCTGAGCGTCTACGCCCGCTATACCCGCCGCGGCGGGCTGGATATCAATCCGTGGCGCAGCAACAGCGATTTTGTTCCGGCAATCGGTCGTTTAGTCCGCCAGTAAGATAAATAAATTTACAATATGCGCGGTCCGTTCCGCGCTTTAGGTTGTGAAAGGTCATAAGCCAGGGCTATTGTAATCAACAGGGAAAGACGATAAACGTCCCGTAAGGAGCTCACTTGATTACACATATTAGCCCGCTTGGCTCAATGGATATGTTGTCGCAGCTGGAAGTGGACATGCTCAAGAGCACGGCCAGCAGCGATCTTTATCAACTGTTTCGCAACTGTTCACTTGCCGTTCTGAACTCCGGTAGCCTCACCGACAACAGCAAAGAGCTGCTGTCCCGCTTTGAAAGCTTTGATATTAACGTGCTGCGCCGCGAACGTGGCGTGAAGCTGGAGCTGATTAACCCGCCGGAAGATGCCTTTGTTGACGGGCGAATTATTCGCGCGCTGCAGGCCAACCTGTTTGCCGTCCTACGCGATATCCTGTTTGTGAATGGGCAGATCAGTAACGCCGGTCGTTTTCAGCATCTGAATCTGGAAAGCTCGGCGCATATCACCAACCTGGTGTTCTCTATTCTGCGTAACGCCCGCGCCCTGCACGTGGGCGAAGCTCCAAGCATGGTTGTGTGCTGGGGCGGTCACTCCATTAACGAAACCGAATACCTTTACGCCCGTCGCGTGGGCACCCAACTGGGGCTGCGCGAGCTGAACATCTGCACCGGCTGTGGTCCGGGCGCGATGGAAGCACCAATGAAGGGCGCGGCGGTGGGTCATGCCCAGCAGCGCTATAAAGAGGGCCGTTTCATCGGTATGACCGAGCCATCGATTATTGCCGCTGAGCCGCCGAATCCGCTGGTCAACGAACTGATCATTATGCCGGATATCGAGAAACGTCTTGAGGCGTTTGTCCGTATCGCGCACGGGATAATCATCTTCCCGGGCGGCGTAGGTACCGCAGAAGAGCTGCTTTATCTGCTGGGCATTCTGATGCATCCGGCCAACCAGGATCAGGTTCTGCCGCTGATCCTGACCGGCCCGAAAGAGAGCGCAGACTACTTCCGCGTGCTGGATGAGTTCATCGTGCATACCCTGGGCGAGGCGGCTCGCCGTCACTATCGCATCATCATTGATGATGCCGCAGAGGTGGCGCGCCTGATGAAAAAAGCCATGCCGCTGGTGAAAGAGAACCGCCGCGATACCGGGGATGCCTACAGCTTTAACTGGTCAATCCGCATTTCACCGGATCTGCAGATCCCGTTTGAGCCGTCGCACGAAAACATGGCCAACCTGAAACTGTATCCGGATCAGCCGGTTGAAGTGCTGGCCGCCGATCTGCGTCGCGCCTTCTCGGGCATCGTGGCGGGTAACGTCAAAGAGGTGGGTATCCAGGCTATTGAAGAGTTTGGTCCGTATAAAATTCATGGCGATCGCGACATGATGCGCCGCATGGACGATCTGCTGCAGGGCTTTGTCGCCCAGCACCGTATGAAGCTTCCCGGCTCTGCCTATATCCCCTGTTACGAGATTTCAGCGTAACGCTCTGCCCGGCACGCATGCCGGGCGTTCCTTCACGCCGGGAATGGCCTTTCGCCTCCCGGCTTTTTTATTACCTTCAGCGACATGCCCTGTCTTGCAACATCACTATTACTTATCTTTTTGCTATTTCATAACGCAACGCAAACGATTACGTTGTTTTGCAGAGCGTGATTTATTAGCCACAAATGCCATAAAGCACGAAAAAATCCTCTAAACCGACGCTTTTACAGCGTATGCCTCCTATCTTTCAGGGGGATCTATCTCGCCTCATATCGTTAATGGTAGCCTTCGCGCCCAGAAATTCGTCGTGACGTTTTCTTAGCAGATAAATGGTCTAAAGATACCCACATCATAAGTGGATTATCGCATTTGAGATCGGGATCACTGATAGATCCATTACTAAAATGTATCTTTCCGCCCGCCGATAGTTACGGAGAAAAATTATATAAAAACCGTCGCTGAGCGAATTTCATATTACGAATAGCCCTTTTTGCACTGAATTTGACCAGAAACCTGACATTAGCTACTTCCTGGAGACACAGATGGAAACCACTCAAACCAGCACCGTTGCTTCGCTTGAAACCCGAAGTGGATGGCGTAAAACAGATACCATGTGGATGCTTGGCCTTTACGGCACAGCAATCGGCGCTGGTGTTCTCTTCCTTCCTATTAACGCAGGTGTGGGCGGCTTAATTCCGCTGATCATCATGGCGATCATCGCCTTCCCAATGACCTACTTTGCTCACCGCGGCCTGACCCGTTTTGTGCTCTCTGGTAAAAACCCGGGCGAAGACATCACCGAAGTTGTTGAAGAGCATTTCGGTATTGGCGCAGGTAAACTGATTACCCTGCTCTACTTCTTTGCCATCTACCCAATCCTGCTGGTTTATAGCGTGGCTATCACCAACACCGTAGACAGCTTCATGACCCACCAGTTGGGCATGACCCCGCCGCCACGCGCCATTCTGTCGCTGATCCTGATCGTCGGCATGATGACCATCGTGCGCTTCGGTGAGCAGATGATTGTGAAGGCTATGAGCGTGCTGGTGTTCCCGTTTGTTATCGCTCTGATGGTGCTGGCCTGCTACCTGATCCCACAGTGGAACGGCGCGGCGCTGGAAACGCTGTCCCTGAGCAGCGCGTCTGCAACCGGCAACGGCCTGTGGATGACCCTGTGGCTGGCAATCCCGGTAATGGTCTTCTCCTTCAACCACTCCCCGATCATCTCCTCCTTCGCGGTAGCGAAGCGTGAAGAGTACGGTCAGGGTGCCGAGAAGAAGTGTTCCAGCATCCTGGCTCGCGCTCACGTGATGATGGTTATCACCGTTATGTTCTTCGTCTTCAGCTGCGTACTGAGCCTCGCTCCGGCGGATCTGGCAGCAGCAAAAGCACAGAACATCTCGATTCTCTCTTACCTGGCGAACCACTTTAACGCACCGGTTATTGCCTGGATGGCACCAATCATCGCCATTATCGCGATTACCAAATCCTTCCTTGGCCACTACCTGGGCGCACGTGAAGGCTTTAACGGCATGGTGATTAAATCTCTGCGCGGTAAAGGCAAGAGCATTGAAATCAACAAGCTGAACAAAATCACTGCGCTGTTCATGCTGCTGACCACCTGGGCGGTTGCTACCCTGAACCCGAGCATCCTCGGGATGATCGAAACCCTGGGCGGCCCGGTTATCGCGATGATTCTGTTCCTGATGCCGATGTACGCGATTCAGAAAGTGCCAGCGATGCGTAAATACAGCGGCCAGATCAGCAACGTCTTCGTTGTGATTATGGGTCTGATTGCTATCTCCGCTATCTTCTTCTCGCTGTTCGCTTAATTCCTCCCGCGCCGTCTTCGGACGGCGCACTCTTCTCCCAAGACGTAAAGCAACGGACGCATCATGATTAGCGTTTTCGATATTTTCAAAATTGGTATTGGTCCATCCAGCTCGCACACCGTCGGGCCGATGAAAGCCGGTAAACAGTTCACGGACGATCTTATTGCACGCGGAATGCTGCACGACACGACCCGCGTGGTGGTGGATGTTTACGGCTCCCTGTCGCTGACCGGCAAAGGTCACCATACCGATATCGCCATTATTATGGGCCTGGCGGGCAACCTGCCGGATAGCGTCGATATTGACGCCATCCCGGGGTTCATCCAGGACGTTAACACCCACAGCCGCCTGCTGCTGGCGAAGGGTGAACATGAAGTTGAATTCCCGGTTGATCGCTGCATGAATTTCCATGCCGACAACCTGTCGCTGCACGAAAACGGCATGCGGATCACCGCGCTGGCAGGCGACAAGGTGATTTACAGCCAAACCTATTACTCCATCGGCGGCGGTTTTATCGTCGACGAAGACCATTTTGGCCAGAGCGACAGCGCGCCTGTGGCGGTCCCGTATCCGTACAAATCGGCGGCCGACCTCCAGCGCCATTGCCAGGAAAGTGGTTTGTCCCTCTCCGGCCTGATGATGCAAAACGAGCTGGCTTTGCACAGCAAAGCCGAGCTGGAACAGCACTTTGCCAACGTCTGGGAAGTGATGCGCGGCGGTATTGAACGCGGTATCACTACCGAGGGCGTTCTGCCGGGCAAACTGCGCGTCCCGCGTCGTGCTGCCGCCCTGCGCCGCATGCTGGTCAGCAGCGACAAAACCACCAGCGACCCGATGGCGGTGGTGGACTGGATCAACATGTTCGCACTGGCGGTGAATGAAGAGAACGCCGCCGGTGGCCGCGTGGTCACCGCGCCAACTAACGGTGCCTGCGGTATCGTTCCGGCGGTGCTGGCCTATTACGACAAGTTTATTCGCGAAGTGAATGCTAACTCGCTGGCCCGCTACCTGCTGGTCACCAGCGCCATTGGCTCGCTGTACAAGATGAACGCCTCCATCTCCGGCGCGGAAGTGGGCTGCCAGGGCGAAGTGGGCGTGGCCTGCTCGATGGCGGCAGCGGGTCTGGCGGAGCTGCTGGGCGGTAGTCCGACGCAGGTCTGCATTGCAGCAGAGATTGGGATGGAGCATAACCTCGGTCTGACCTGCGATCCGGTGGCCGGTCAGGTGCAGGTGCCGTGTATCGAGCGTAACGCGATTGCCTCCGTGAAGGCGGTCAACGCCGCGCGTATGGCGCTGCGCCGTACCAGCGAGCCGCGCGTCTGCCTCGATAAAGTGATCGAAACCATGTACGAGACAGGGAAAGACATGAACGCCAAATACCGCGAAACCTCCCGCGGTGGTCTGGCGATGAAGATTGTCACCTGCGACTAAGTCCAAAAAGGAGCCTCGTTTTGCGAGGCTCCTTCCTGAACGCCCCGCCACACGTAGTTTCCCCCCGCCGACAGTGTTACCCTTATTTGACTGAACAGAAGGGAGAAAATCTGTGGCCGTTCATTTGCTTATTGTCGACGCGCTGAACCTTATCCGGCGCATCCACGCGGTTCAGGGCACGCCCTGCAAGGATACTTGCCTCAACGCGCTGGAGCAGCTTATTCGCCACAGCCAGCCCAGCCACGTGGTCGCCGTGTTTGACGATGAAGCCCGTAACAGCGGCTGGCGACATCAGCGCCTCCCGGATTACAAAGCCGGGCGCGCGCCCATGCCGGACGACCTGCACGCCGAAATGCCCGCCATTCGCGCCGCCTTTGAACAGCGCGGGGTTCCCTGCTGGGGCGCCCAGGGCAACGAAGCCGACGATCTGGCCGCTACCCTGGCGGTAAAAGTCGCCAGCGCCGGGCATCAGGCTACCATCGTCTCGACCGATAAGGGCTATTGCCAGCTGCTTTCGCCCACTATCCGCATCCGCGACTATTTCCAGAAACGCTGGCTCGACGCCCCCTTTATCGCCAGTGAGTTTGGCGTCTCGCCGCAGCAGCTGCCGGATTACTGGGGGCTGGCGGGGATCAGCAGCTCAAAAGTGCCGGGCGTTGCCGGGATTGGCCCGAAAAGCGCGGCCCAGCTCCTGACCGATTTTCAGGATCTGGAGGGGATTTACGCCCATCTGGATGAGGTGCCGGAGAAGTGGCGCAAAAAGCTGGAAGCGCATAAAGAGATGGCGTTTATCTGCCGGGACGTGGCGCGGTTGCAGACCGATTTACAGTTAGACGGGAATTTGCAGCAGCTACGGTTAGACCGAGTGTGAGTTCATGCCCGGTGGCGCTTCGCTTACCGGGCCTACGATCTGGATCCCCTCTCCCTATGGGAGAGGGTTAGGGTGAGGGATAATTATCTCTCGTCGCGACGACCACCCACTGCAGCCCACCAGCGGCGGATGTGCACGGTGACTTCTTCGCGATCGTGGTACAGCTGGCGAGCCTGAATCACCACGTTAATACCGTGTTCATCCATCTGCTCCTGAATGTAGGCCAGGTTCTGAGAGACCTCCTCATAGCGCTTTTTCATCGGCAGCTTGAGGTTAAAAATGGTCTCACGACACCAGCCGTTGACCAGCCAGGAGGCCATCAGCGCCGCCACTTTCGCCGGCTTCTCTACCATGTCGCACACCATCCAGGAGATGTTGTTGCGGGTTGGGCGATAGCGGAAACCATCTTCACGCAGCCAGGTTACCTGCCCGGTATCCATCAGGCTTTGCGCCATCGGGCCGTTGTCGACGGAGGAAACCCACATGTTGCGCTTCACCAGCTGATAGGTCCAGCCGCCAGGACAGGCACCCAGATCGACCGCGTACATGCCGTTTGCCAGGCGTTCATCCCACTCATCGGCGGGAATAAAGACGTGAAACGCCTCTTCAAGCTTCAGCGTTGAACGGCTTGGGGCATCGGCCGGGAACCGCAGACGTGGGATGCCCATAAAGAACGGTGAGTTATTGGTGGTGTAGGAATAACCGGCATAACAGCAGCCTGGGGCGATAAAGAAGATATGCACCACGGGACGTTTTGGCGTCTCGTAGTTGGTCAACACGCCCGCTTCACGCAGAGCCGCGCGCAGCGGCACGGTGAACTTACGGCAGAACTTCATCAGCTCTTTGCTTTCGTTGGTATCGGCGACTTCAACGCGCAGATCGCCACCCTTCTCCACCACGCCCTGCAGCATGCCAACAATCGGCGTAATGCGATCTTCAGGCGGCAGATCTTTCAGCAGCTCACCCGCGACAAACATCTGACGGGCAAAAATCAGCGAGCTGAACGGCAGGTCACGAACCAGTTTTTCCGCGTCATCAGCCTGATAGCACTCGAAAATGACATAGCCCGCATTCTCTTTCACGCGGGCAAAACCAAACACTTCGCGCTTCGCGGCTTTATCAGTGATCTCCGCGGCACACTCTTTTTCAAAGCCCGGGCGACAATATAAGACAACTTTATTCATGAACAACGCCCTTGCGTTTCAGACGGAACGAACCGATTAACATTAATACCCACCCGACCAGGAAGCTGACGCCGCCGACCGGGGTAACAAACGCCCACAGGCGTAAATGCGACAGCGCAAGGCAGTACAGGCTACCGCTGAAGAGCACGGTACCCAGCGCCATAAACACGCTGCTCCAGTAAAACCAGATACTGATACGGCGCTGCATGGCCACGGCTAATCCGAAGATCGCCAGGGTATGAAACGCCTGATATTCCAGACCGGTGTGGATCCAGCCCATCTCCACCACACCCAGGGATTTGCGTAAAACATGTGCGCCAAAAGCGCCCAGGGCAACAAAAATAAAGCCACTCACCGCGGCAAAAATCAGCATAAAACGGCTGGTCATGTTTCTGTCCTGAAGTTATGCGCGTCCTGCGCGCAAAAGAAAGTATTACTCGTACCGAAAGCGGAATTTTTCTTGCTCGTTGGCCGCCTTTGCCAGGATCCACTGGCGAAACGCGGCTATTTTACCCAGTTCTGCCTGACTGTCATGACAAACCAGATAAAAAGCGTTCTTGCTGACCAGAACATCATTAAAGGGGCAGACCAGGCGGCCGGCCTCAATTTCGGACTGCGCCATGACGTTGTTAGCCAACGCCACGCCCTGTCCGTGGATGGCAGCCTGTAACACCATCGCACTGTGGCTGAAGATGGGGCCCTGCTGCACGTTTATATGGTTAAGACCAAGCTGGCGGGTATAAGTTTGCCAGTCGCGGCGAGAAGCATCATGTAAAAGCGTATGCTGCGCCAGATTTTCCGGCGCTTTTAGCGCTTTTTCGCCTGTTAAGAGTAGTGGTGAGCAGACCGGCAGCAAATATTCGGCGTACAATTTTTCGACACGCAGGCCTGGCCAGTTGCCGCGGCCATAGAAAATCGCTACGTCAACGTCGTCTGCCAGCTTGTCTTCCTGACGGTCGACGGCCTGGATCCGGACATCGATTCCCGGATAAGCTGAGTTAAAGCTTGAGAGTCTCGGCACCAGCCACTGAATGGCAAAACTGGGCAATAAACTGACCGTCAGCGCCCCTTTGGCACTGCGCGCCTGTAACTTACGCGTCGCTTCGGTCAGCTGGGAAAATATCTCTTTAATATCCTGAAAATAGCTCTGCCCCTCTTCCGTCAGAAGCAGGGAACGGTTGCGGCGGCGGAACAGCTTGAGGCCCAGAAAATCCTCAAGAGACTTGATTTGATGACTTACTGCGGCCTGAGTCACAAAAAGCTCATCGGCCGCGCGCGTGAAACTTAAATGGCGGGCGGCAGCATCAAATACACGTAATGCATTAAGGGGTGGTAATCGCTTGGACATGGTTATCTGGCTTAGATGTTAACGGCTTTTAACAAACAGGAAACAACGTTTAACCTATTAGTTTTTTTTATCTGAGCCATTATAAATTGTCCGTTGAGGAACTACCAGCAAATACCTATAGTGGCGGCACTTCCTGAGCCGGAACGAAAAGCTTTTTTTGGAATGCGTGTTCTGAAGGGCTTTTGGCTTACGGTTGTGATGTTGTGTTGTTGTGTTTGCAATTGGTCTGCGATTCAGACCTCGGTAGCGACGCTACCAATTTTTCACTTCCTGTACATTTACCCTGTCTGTCCATAGTGATTAATGTAGCACCGCCCAATTGCGGTGCTTTTTTTTGTCTGCAATTCCGTTAGTGATTCAGCTCAACCATCTCTTTCACATCACTGCGGTTGATCTGCTGTTTGTTCCCGTTCGCATCCTTATACGAGATCATACCGGTATCATTATCGGTTTGCGGCTTACCTTCCGAGACGATAGAGCGTCCATCGTTGGTATGCATAACGTAGTTATTACCGGAACAGGCGCTCAGTGCGAAAGTCAGCATACAGGCAGAAACAATTGCGACAGTCTTCTTCATTTTCTTCTCCTTTAGCAATTAATGCTATCTAAACCATGTTTCAGAACAGGCTAAAACATCTTCCTGACACTATTTCAGCATAACCTGCTTCGTCTGTTGCGCCAGGATAAACAGACAAATCCGATAGAGATCAACCTCCTTGCCCTGCCGCTGAATTTGCGCGACGATCTCTTCATGATGAAGAGGAATACCATGAACGCATTCAGCCCTGCCCATTTTCGCGCACAGTTTCCGGCGCTGGCCGATGCCGGTGTCTATCTTGATAGCGCCGCGACGGCCCTTAAGCCTCAGGCGGTGATCGAGGCCACGCACCAGTTTTACAGCCTGAGCGCAGGCAATGTGCATCGCAGCCAGTATGCCGAGGCGCAACGCTTAACCGCACGCTATGAAGCGGCCCGCGATCAGGTCGCGAAGCTGCTTAATGCCGAAAGCGGTAAAAATATTGTCTGGACGCGGGGCACCACCGAAGCCATCAACATGGTGGCGCAGTGTTACGCTCGTCCACGCCTGCAGCCGGGCGACGAGATCATCGTCAGCGAGGCGGAGCATCACGCCAATCTGGTGCCCTGGCTGATGGTGGCCGAACAGACCGGCGCGCGGGTGGTGAAGTTACCCCTGGGTGCCGATCTGCTGGCGGATGTCGCCCGCCTGCCCGAATTTATCACCCCGCGCAGCCGCATCCTCGCGCTGGGACAAATGTCTAACGTCACCGGCGGCTGCCCGGATCTGGCCCGCGCCATTCAGTTCGCCCATGCCAGCGGTATGGTGGTGGTGGTCGATGGCGCGCAGGGGGTGGTGCATTTTCCGGCTGACGTGCAGCAGCTGGATATCGACTTCTATGCTTTCTCCGGACATAAGCTGTACGGGCCGACCGGCATCGGCGCGCTCTACGGCAAAGCCGAGCTGCTGGAACAGATGACCCCTTGGCTCGGCGGCGGCAAGATGATCACCGAGGTGAGCTTCGACGGCTTCAAAACCCAGGCGGTGCCGTATCGGCTGGAAGCCGGGACGCCCAACGTCGCCGGGGTGATTGGCCTGAGCGCGGCGCTGGAGTGGCTGGCGGATATCGATCTGCAGCAGGCGGAGAGCTGGAGCCGCGGGCTGGCGACGCTGGCCGAAGAAGCGCTGAAAAAACGCCCCGGCTTTCGCTCTTTCCGCGTCCAGGATTCGAGCCTGCTGGCGTTCGATTTTGCCGGCGTGCATCACAGCGACATGGTGACGCTGCTGGCGGGTTACGGTATTGCCCTGCGCGCCGGACAGCACTGCGCCCAGCCGCTGCTGGCGGCGCTTGGCGTCAACGGCACCCTGCGCGTCTCGTTTGCCCCTTATAACACCCAAAGCGATGTCGATGCGCTGGTTGCCGCCGTCGATCGCGCCCTTGCCTTACTGGTGGATGAATGACAAGCCCAATTCTCGCCGGACACCCGTTCGGCACCGTCATCACGGAAGAGACGTTAAAACAGACCTTCGCCCCGCTGATCCAGTGGGAAGACAAGTATCGCCAGCTGATCCTGCTGGGCAAACAGCTGCCCGCGCTGTCCGATGAGCTGAAAGCACAGGCGAAAGAGATCCCCGGCTGTGAGAACCGCGTCTGGCTAGGGATGACCCCCGTCGGAGATAAGCTGCACTTTTATGGCGACAGCGAAGGCCGTATTGTGCGCGGATTGCTGGCCGTGCTGCTGACGACCATAGAGGGGAAAAGCGCCGCGCAGATCCTCAGCGAGAGCCCGCTGGCGCTGTTTGATGAGCTGGGATTACGCGGTCAGCTGAGTGCCTCGCGCAGCCAGGGACTGACTGCGCTGAGTGAGGCGGTGCTGAAGGCGGCGCGTCAGGCCTGACGTTCCGCCTTTGCCATCATCTTTTTCAGGGCGTGAGACACGGCGATAAAGCCAAAGGTAGCGGTCACCATAGTGGCCGCACCAAACCCGGAGGCACAGTCCATCCGTTTTGGCCCTTCCGCAGTGCTCTTCATGGCGCAGACTGAGCCGTCGGCCTGCGGATAGACCAGCGCTTCCGTGGAGAATACGCAGTCGATGCCCAGCTTACCTTTGCTGTTTTTCACCACCCCAAAATCGCTTTTCAGACGCTCGCGCAGCTTGGCTGCCAGCGGATCCTGAATGGTTTTCGCCAGGTCGGTGACCTGGATCTGCGTCGGGTCGATCTGCCCGCCCGCCCCGCCGGTGGTCACCAGCGGCACTTTATTGCGACGACACCAGGCGATCAGTGCCGCTTTCGGGCGCACGCTGTCGATGGCGTCAATCACGTAGCTGTAACCGGCCCCCATATACTGGGCGACGTTATCGGCCGTTACGAAATCATCGATCACCGTGACGCGGCATTCCGGGTTGATCTGACGAATCCTTTCCGCCATCACCTCAGATTTTGCCAGCCCGACGCTGTCGCGCAGGGCGTGGATCTGCCGGTTGGTGTTAGTAACGCAGACATCATCCATGTCGATAAGCGTAATGGCGCCGATCCCGGTTCGTGCCAGCGCTTCCGCCGCCCATGAGCCGACGCCGCCAATCCCGACCACGCAGACGTGCGCATCGGCAAACAGTTGCAGGGCTTTCTCACCATATAAACGCGCGGTGCCACCAAAACGCTGGCGCCAGGCTTCGCTCATTACCACAGACATAGAACCTCAGATGTAAAAAGGGTGAGAGTTGCCCCTCACCCCGGAAAACATGCTGACAATATTACCACATTCAGCCGCTAAACACGTTGCCCGCGCCTGCTGCGGTTTTCAGCACCCACACGCGTCCGTAGTGGTTATACCAGCCTGCGCGGTGTCCGGCATCGGGGCCAATCCCCTGATAGATGTCGAAGTGCTGGCCTTTGATGGCCCCGCCCACGTCCAGCGCCACCATCAGACGCAGTTCATACTGACCGGAGAATTTCCCGTTGTGATCCAGCGTCGGCACTTCTGCCAGCAGGGTGGTACCCGGTGGGATCACCGTCTTGTCAGAGGCCACAGACGCGCGGCCAATCAGCGGTACCGCGCTCGCACCTTTCACCGGGGCAAAGTTTTGCGGCTTAAAGAAGACAAATGACGGGTTCTGCTCCAGCAGCTCGCGCACTTCATATTCGCTGTGCTTCTCGCCCCACTCGCGGATCGCCTGCATCGACATATCTTCGCGTTTCACTTCCCCACGATCGATCAGCACCTTACCGATACTGCGGTAAGCGTGGCCGTTTTTACCTGAATAGCTGAAGAAGTTAAGCGGGCTGCCGTCGCCAAAGTCGATATAACCGCTGCCCTGCACGTCCATGATGAAGTTATCCATCAGCGAGTTGCTGTAGGCCAGGATATAGCTGTCGCTCAGCGCACCGGAGTAGATCTCGGCGCGGGACGGCAGGCGGCCACGTTTTGGCGGCATGCGGTAAATAGGGTATTTGAACTCACCCTGTGCGGTATGGCGCGCCTGCACCACCGGGGTGTAGTAGCCGGTAAACTGGACGTTACCGTAGTTATCGGTGCCTTCCATCTGCCAGGCGTCAATGCCGAACTGGCGCATGGTGCGGGTATCCCCCCCGGCGCGTAACCAGTCCTGCACGGCGTTATACACGCTGTTCTGCGAGCCATACAGCCGCGGCGACGCGGTGCGGATCTGGCTCACCTGCTCTGCGAAGTCGCCACCGTTAATGGGCGCGCCCACGGCGTCAGGTTGATTGACTAAAGAGAAAGGCTGGGTCAGTTTCCCGTCTTTATATTGCTGACCGCGATCGGTCGGTTTGGAGGAACAGGCAGCCAGAATAGCTACCATCGCGCCCGTCATCAGATACTTCGCCCAACGTCCTTTCATTATATCTCGTCTTTAAGTTGCCCGATTCTGCGCAATGAAGATAACAAACCGGCAAGGGTATTGAAATGCGATTACCTCCCCTCACGCAAATTTTGCGCAAAAAACAGCCGAACTGTCGGAGGAGCGTACAATCAACACCTAATTTGGTGATTTTTACGAAAAAGGGTTGCAACAAAAAGTCATCCGAGTATAGTGCGCTTCCACGGACGCGGGGTGGAGCAGCCTGGTAGCTCGTCGGGCTCATAACCCGAAGGTCGTCGGTTCAAATCCGGCCCCCGCAACCAATTAAAATTTGATGAAGTATCTTCTACGACTGTAGAAGTTTTTGCGAAGTAGTTCGAAGCACAGCAAGGCGGCGACGCAGTGAATCCTTAGGAGCTTACTCTAGTAAGTGACTGAGGTGAACGAGGAAAGCCAACGCAGATGTGGTTTGAAATACGAAGCAAAAAGACGGACGCGGGGTGGAGCAGCCTGGTAGCTCGTCGGGCTCATAACCCGAAGGTCGTCGGTTCAAATCCGGCCCCCGCAACCAATCAAATTTAAAGAAGTAAGATTCTACGAAGTAGAATGACGGACGCGGGGTGGAGCAGCCTGGTAGCTCGTCGGGCTCATAACCCGAAGGTCGTCGGTTCAAATCCGGCCCCCGCAACCAACACTTCTGAAAACAATAAACACCCTTTCGGGTGTTTTTTTGTATCTGCAGTTTGTCATTTTGCCGGGCGTAAACCCGGCCATCCTGATTAACCGCGTCTCGCCAGCGTCGCCCCATCCGAGAAATAGGCCTTAATCCCCGCCAGTATCGACTCCGCCACTTCCTGCTGGAAGGCGGCCGTCTTGAGCTTGCGCTCCTCTTCCACGTTACTGATAAACGCGGTCTCCACCAGGATCGACGGGATATCCGGCGCTTTTAATACCGCAAACCCGGCCTGCTCGACGCTGTTTTTATGCAGCTTGTTTACCCTACCCAATCTACCCAGTACGGCTTTACCAAACTTCAGGCTGTCGGTGATGGTCAGCGACTGCACCATATCAAACAGCGTGTGGTCAACGTAACGATCGCCGCTCTTGCTGACGCCGCCGATCAGGTCAGAGGCGTTTTGCGAATCTGCCAGCAGTTTTGCTGCCGTACTGGTTGCCCCTTTGGTGGAAAGGGCAAACACCGACGACCCGCTGGGCTGACGGCTGGTAAAGGCATCCGCATGGATAGAGATGAACAGATCCGCGCGCTGCTTTTGCGCTTTCGCCACGCGCACCTTCAGCGGAATAAAGACGTCTTCGTTACGCGTCATATAGGCGCGCATGTTGCCTTCTCTGTCGATCAGCGCCTTCAGGCGACGGGCGATCTGCAGCACCACGTCTTTTTCCCGCGTGCGGTATTTGCCCACTGCGCCGGAGTCTTCCCCGCCGTGCCCCGGATCGAGCATGATCACAATCGGGCGATCGCGCCCGGCTTTGCCCGGCTGCGGGCCACTCTGCGCAGGCGGAACCTGCTTTTCGAGGTCGCCTTTGTTGTAATCTTCCAGCAGCGCCAGCAAAGGATCCTGAATGTCCGTCGCGTTGGCGGGATAGAGATCCATCACCAGACGCTCTTTAAAACCGGCTACCGGTGCCAGAGCAAACAGCTGCGGCTTCACGTTCTGCTTAAGTTCAAACACCATGCGCACGGTTTTCGGATCAAACTGCCCGACGCGCGCGGACTTGATAAAAGGATCGTCGCCACGGATCTGGGCGCTCATCCCTTTAAGAACTGAATTGAGGTTCACCCCTTCGATATCCACCACCACCCGCTCCGGATTACTCAGGGCGAATTGCTTATAGTTCAGCACCCGGTTGGACTCGACCGTCACGCGTGTATAGGTCGACGCTGGCCAGACACGTACCGCCACCACCTGACTGACGGCGGCAAGCCCTACCTGACTTACGCTAAGCAACCACATTGCCCCGGCCCCTTGTAACAGGCGGCGGCGACTTAATGCTTTACTGGATCCCGACATGCTTCTCCCGAGCAAAGATATCGAATAACTTCTCATAACGTCCAAATTGACCGAAAACTTTAGCGAATGATGCATAACCTGTCATCCATAAAAGGGTAAACAATCATGCGTTAATGATTACTTCACTAAATGTTTTCTTTGCTTCGGCGAAAAGTTTGGCTTGCGCGCGGGTGCATATTCGAATAAAAATACAAAAATTACGAATAAACATTCATTGAGGGGTTGTGCCGTGGTGAAGGAACGTAGAATCGAACTGGTCCAGGGATTCCGCCATTCTGTTCCCTATATCAACACCCACCGGGGGAAGACGTTCGTCATTATGCTCGGCGGAGAAGCCATTGAGCATGAGAACTTCTCCAGCATTGTCAATGACATCGGCCTGCTGCACAGCCTGGGTATTCGCCTTGTTGTCGTTTATGGTGCCCGTCCGCAGATTGAAGCCAATCTGGCCGCGCATCATCACGAGCCGATTTACCACAAACATACCCGCGTCACCGACGCCAAAACGCTGGAGCTGGTAAAGCAGGCCGCCGGTCTGCTGCAGCTCGACATTACCGCGCGTCTGTCGATGAGCCTCAACAATACCCCGCTGCAGGGGGCGCACATTAACGTGGTGAGCGGCAATTTCATTATCGCTCAGCCGCTTGGGGTGGATGACGGGGTGGATTATTGCCACAGCGGACGTATTCGTCGTATTGATGAAGAGGCGATCCACCGTCAGCTCGACGGCGGCGCGATTGTGCTGACCGGCCCGGTTGCCGTCTCGGTGACCGGCGAAAGCTTTAACCTCACCTCAGAAGAGATTGCCACCCAGCTGGCAATCAAGCTGAAAGCCGAAAAAATGATCGGCTTCTGCTCCTCGCAGGGGGTCACTAACGAGCTGGGGAATATCGTCTCTGAGCTGTTCCCGAACGAAGCCCAGGCGCGGGTCGAAGCGCTTGAGGAACAGGGTGATTACTACTCTGGCACCGTGCGTTTCCTGCGCGGCGCCATCAAAGCCTGCCGCAGCGGCGTGCGCCGCAGCCACCTGATCAGCTATCAGGAAGACGGTGCCCTGTTGCAGGAGCTCTTCTCCCGCGACGGTATCGGAACGCAGATCGTCATGGAGAGCGCCGAGCAGATCCGCCGCGCCACCATCAACGACATCGGCGGCATTCTGGAGCTGATTCGCCCGCTGGAGCAGCAGGGGATCCTGGTGCGTCGCTCCCGCGAACAGCTGGAGATGGAGATCGACAAGTTCACCATTATTCAGCGCGACAACCTCACCATCGCCTGCGCGGCGCTCTATCCCTTCCCGGAAGAGAAGATTGGGGAGATGGCCTGCGTGGCGGTGCACCCTGACTACCGCAGCTCATCACGCGGCGAAGTGTTGCTGGAGCGGATTGCTCTTCAGGCGCGGCAGCTGGGGCTGAGTAAGCTGTTTGTACTCACTACCCGCAGCATTCACTGGTTCCAGGAGCGCGGCTTCACGCCGGTGGACATTGATTCCCTGCCGGAAACCAAGAAAGAGATGTACAACTATCAGCGTCGCTCGAAGGTGCTGATGGCGGATCTAGGATAACTGTCCGTCACCCTGCTCCTTTCCCCATAGGCCGAGGATTAACGGTAATTTTATTGCCTTTAACGCAATAAAATAATGACATGTTAATAAATAACTTTCAGCGGCTCCCTTGGTCCGGCTGAAAATCGCCGAAGCGTTTCCGGAAGGCCGGGACGAGGCGCAGGGACGCGCCGAGAGGGCATAGCCTGCATGGAGGCAGGCTGGTGCCCGACCCGAAAGCCTGAAGGAATAAGCTGAGGACAAAATTGCCGGGAGCAATTTTGGACAGCGCTTGCGCTGGCCCCGAAGGGGTGAGCCCCAGGGATGGGGCGAACAATCCGCGAAGCGGC